>Ga0316204_10002483_pt1 | contig 41511 bp, 35 predicted proteins | sample 6monrhotite_MG_2_FD_205661 | JGI IMG/M metagenome (GOLD analysis project Ga0316204, IMG submission 205661) | Microbial mat bacterial communities from mineral coupon in-situ incubated in ocean water Damariscotta River, Maine, United States -... | ecosystem: Environmental > Aquatic > Marine >...
GTCGCACCCATGTGTTCGAGATCGACCACATTTCGTTGCATACTAGGATATAAGGCGTCCGCTGAATCAGCACTAAAATCCGCTCTTCTAAGTCGAGTATCAATATTGTTTGAACCAAGACCTCGAACTAATTTCTGTAGTAGATAGAGTTCCTCTACAGTGGCGCTTGGTGAAGCAATCGCACCCAATGAATCATTGCCATTGGCCGCCATAACTTTCTTAATACCATCTAAGACAACATTTAAAGCCGTTTGCCAATCGGTATTTTCTAACTGCTCGCCATTTCTAATTTTTGGCTGAGTTAAACGATTATCTGATAATAATGCTGCGTAGGAGAAACGATCTCGGTCAGAAATCCAGCATTCATTAATATCATCGTTTTCCTTTGGTACCACTCTTACCACCTCTGAACGGCGGCTATGAACCGACACATTGGAACCTAGGCAATCATGTGGCGCTACTGAACTATTCTGTACCATTTCCCAAGCACGCGCTTTATAACGAGAAGGCTTAGCGGTTAAGGCACCTACCGGACAAAGGTCAATAATATTGGCTGAAATCTCTGAATCTATTGATTTTTCAATATAGGTACCGATGCGCATATGCTCACCACGACCGGTTTCACCCATCTCTCTGATGCCAGCAATTTCCTTTCCAAATCGAACGCAACGAGTACAGTGAATACAGCGCGTCATATCTGTTGTAATTAAAGGTCCAATGTCCTTGTCTTCAACAATACGCTTGCCTTCATTAAATCTTGAGACATCATTACCGTAACCAATGGCCACGTCCTGCAATTCACACTCACCACCCTGGTCACAAATAGGACAATCGAGGGGGTGATTGATGAGCAAAAATTCCATCACAGATTTTTGTGCTTCCAAAGCTCTCGCAGAATGAGTGTCAACACTCATGCCATCAGATACTGGCGTGGCACAGGCTGGAACAGGTTTTGGCAAATTAGCCACATCAACCAGACACATACGGCAGCTAGCAGCTACAGAAAGTCGCTTGTGATAACAAAAGCGTGGGATTTTGATTCCAGCTGAGTCTGCAGCCTCGATAATCATCGAGCCTGGTTCAGCTTCTAGTTTTACACCATCTATTTCGATGTTCGCCATCGTAATTCCTGTTAATTACTTAATCTTTGCTTCAAATTCATGTCGATAATGCTTCAGCATACCCTGTACTGGCATAGCCGCTGCATCACCCAAGGCACAAATAGTTCGACCCATGATATTGGTAGAGACTGACTCTAACTTATCGAGATCTTCCAATTGACCTTCACCATTTAAAATTCTGTGTATCATTCTTGATAACCAACCAGTACCCTCACGACAAGGCGTACATTGGCCGCAAGATTCTTCATAATAGAAGTGTGACAAACGCGCCAGCACATCCACCATGCAGGTATCTTCTGCAATAACGATTACTGAACCAGCACCTAGCATAGAACCTGCTTTGGCAATGGAGTCGTAATCCATTGTGCAATCCATCATTATGTCAGCAGGCAATACAGGGGTTGAAGAACCACCAGGTATGACTGCCTTTAATTTTTTACCATCAAGTACGCCACCAGCGAGCTCTAATAAATCTTTGAACGGCATACCCATAGGCACTTCGTAGTTACCTGGTTTATTGACATGACCCGTTACAGAGAATATTTTTTGACCGCCATTATTCGGCTTGCCTTGATCTAGGAACCATTGACCACCCTTTTCTAAAATAACGGGAACAGAGGCATAGCTCTCAGTGTTATTTACATTGGTTGGTCTTCCAAAGACACCATAATTGGCCGGGAAAGGTGGCTTAAATCTAGGCTGCCCTTTCTTGCCTTCAATGGATTCGATAAGAGCTGTTTCTTCACCACAGATGTAGGCTCCAGCACCGAGGTGATTGAAAATTTCCACATCAATACCCGTACCTTGAATATCCTTGCCGAGTAAACCCGCTTCAATGGCTTCAGCAAGTGCTCCTTCCATGCGCGCTATTGGCTCATAGAATTCGCCACGAATGTAGTTATAACCTACTGTAGCACCCATAACGTAGGCACCAATTGCCATGCCTTCAATCAACTGATGAGGGTTATAGCGCATAATGTCTCTATCTTTACAGGTACCTGGCTCACCTTCGTCAGAGTTACATACGATGTATTTCTGGCCGGGTGCATTGCGAGGCATAAAGCTCCACTTTAAACCCGTTGGGAAACCAGCACCACCACGACCACGTAGGGCAGATAATTTTAATTCATCAATAATATCTTCAGGAGGCGTTTTCTCTTCCAGAATTTTGCGCCAAATTTTATAACCACCAATGGATTCATAAGCTTTTAAAGTCCATGAATCTTCAAGATGTAAAGCGCGGAAACAAACCTGATTCAATTCCATTTCTACACCTCACTCTTAACTAAAATAGCATCGACAATTTGGTCAAGCTTTTCAGTGGTTAGATTCTCATGGAACACCTGGTCAACTTCACACATAGGTGCGCCGGCACAGGCGCCCTGGCATTCAACTTCTTTCAGAGTAATCTTTTTATCTTCTGTAGTTTCGCCCACCTTGACTCCTAGGCGTTGCTCAAGATGACTCATGACCTCAGCACTACCGCGCAGCATGCACGAAATATTAGTGCAGACATTGATTACATGGTCGCCCACTGGCTTTAGGTTATACATGCCGTAAAACGTTGCGACCTCATAGGCGGCAACATGGGGGATATCAAGATAGTCAGCCACGGCATTCATCAACTCTTCTGACAAATAACCATTGTTGTTTTGCTGAGCAATCATCAATCCTGACATTACAGCAGAACGTTTACGCTCTGGTGGATATTTAGCAATCCAAACTTCCAGTTCCTGTATCGCTTGCTCAGGCAGAAGCTCAGTTAGACTTTTTTGGACAGTTGCAGCTTCGCTCATTAGCGGTCAATCTCCCCGAATACAATATCTTGTGTTCCTATCACGGCAACCACATCTGCCAACATATGACCGGAAACCATTTCATTCATCGATGATATATGTGCAAAACCAGGCGCTCTTATCTTCAAGCGGTATGGCTTGTTAGCACCATCAGAAACTATGTAACACCCAAATTCTCCCTTAGGATGTTCAACAGCCGCATAGGCTTCACCTTCAGGCACTGAATATCCCTCAGTGAAGATTTTAAAGTGATGAATAAGGCTTTCCATATCATCTTTAATGGTTGCTCTAGGTGGAGCAGTTACCTTATGGTCATCAGCAATTACAGCACCAGGGTTTTGACGTAACCATTGAATGCATTGCTTGATGATTTTGGCTGATTGACGCATTTCTTCAACGCGAACTAAGTAACGGTCATAACAGTCACCATTAGTACCAACCGGAATATCAAAATCTAATCGATCATAAACTTCATAGGGTTGCTTCTTACGAAGATCCCATGCAAGCCCTGAACCACGTAGCATTGGACCAGTAAATCCTAGCTCTAAAGCTCGCTCAGGTGTGACGATACCAATATCAACGGTACGCTGTTTCCAAATTCGATTATCAGTCAGTAGTGTTTCATAATCATCAACGCTTTTAGGAAAGCGATCGATAAACTGCTCCAAGTAATCAAGCATCGAACCATGACGATCATCATTCATTGCATCGACTTCTTTCTGGTTATGCCAGCGTGACTTTTCGTACTTAGGCATTTCATCAGGCAGATCACGATATACACCACCGGGACGATAATAGGCAGCGTGCATACGCGCACCAGATACTGCTTCATAACAGTCCAATAGTGGTTCACGATCTCTGAAACAATAGATGAACATAGTCATGGCACCAATATCGAGGCCATGTGCGCCTAACCACATTAGATGGTTCATCAGACGGGTCATTTCATCAAACATCACACGGATGTATTGGGCACGAATTGGAACATCTATTCCCATCAATTTTTCTAGCGCCAACACATAACCATGTTCATTAACCATCATCGAAACATAATCTAGACGGTCCATGTAAGGAATAGACTGTTGGAAAGGCTTAGACTCTGCCAGCTTTTCTGTGGCACGGTGTAACAAACCAATATGAGGATCTGCGCGTACGATGGTTTCGCCATCGAGCTCTAATACCATACGAAGTACGCCGTGGGCCGCAGGATGCTGTGGTCCGAAATTAAGGGTGTAGTTGCGAATTTCAGTCATTAAGCTTGCTCCGCACTATCTTCGTTATCCAAACCGTATCTCAGGTCATCACGAATAACTTTGGGTACATTAATTCTTTGTTCAATGGTAACCGGCTCGTAGATACAACGTCTTTCCGTCGCGTCATAACGCATTTCAACATGACCCACCAATGGGAAGTCTTTACGAAATGGATGGCCAACAAAGTTGTAGTCGGTAAGAATACGTCTTAGATCTTCGTGTCCTTCATACAATAGACCGTATAGATCAAAGCTTTCTCTTTCATACCAATCAGCAGAACTCCAAATTTGAGTCACGCTGGGAATTTTTAAATCATCTTCATCTACAAAGGTCTTTACGCGTAGTCTTTGATTATTGTCAACAGACAGAAGGTGCATTACCGATGCGAAACGCGGTTTGTCCCACTGTGATTCATTTTCGAGGGTTGAATCAACACCTCGGCCAAAGCCGCCGCCACTGGCTGATTCAGTTTGCCATTCAGTAGAACCATAGGCACTGTAGTCGACACCACAAAGATCAATCATCTGAGTAAAGGCCAATGCCGCATCGGTTTGTAAAATTTTACAAACCTCAATGAGGTTTGAGGCAGATACTTCGATGGTCACCTCATCAAAGGCAACCAAATTATCATCGATTAAATCACCCAGCATTTCAGCTAATGTGCTACTTAGTTTATTGGGGCTCATGCGTTCGCCTCCACTACCTTTTTACGAGCAATGGTATTGGTACGTCGAATCTTGTGCTGTAGCTGGAGTAAGCCATAAAGCAATGCCTCAGCCGTTGGAGGACAGCCAGGGATATAGATATCAACAGGAACAATACGATCACAGCCTCGAACCACTGAATATGAGTAATGATAATAACCACCACCATTGGCACAAGAGCCCATGGAAATCACCCAACGCGGTTCTGGCATCTGGTCATATACTCTTCTTAATGCCGGTGCCATCTTATTTGTCAGTGTGCCAGCCACAATCATCAGATCAGACTGTCTTGGACTGGGTCTAAAGATAATACCAAATCTATCTAGGTCATATCTTGGTGCACCCGCTTGCATCATCTCCACAGCACAGCATGCTAGACCAAAGGTCATCGGCCATAATGAGCCAGTCTGTGCCCAGTTTCTTAGGCTATCGACTGAGGTGGTGATAAAGCCTTCTTCTAATTTGCCTTCTATTCCCATTCTAGAGCTCCTTTCTTCCATTCATATAGGAAGCCAACAACTAAGAGTCCTAGAAATAGAGCCATGCTCAGAATACCGAACATACCTATATCGTGAAAAACCACAGCCCAGGGAATTAGAAATGCTATTTCAAGATCGAAGATGATGAATAAAATTGCGACCAAATAAAATCGCACGTCGAATTTCATTCGAGAGTCATCAAAAGCATCAAATCCACATTCGTAAGGGGCTAGCTTGTCTTCATCGGGACGATGAGGCGCTATTGTAAGACCAACTACAATCAACATAGTGCCGAAGCCAAAGCCGACAATAATAAAGATCAGAACTGGTAGATAATTTTCCAGCATCGAAATTCCTCTTGGGTCATTTCTGAGTCGAAAAGATTAGGGGTTATTTTTTAATGCGAAGTCTACCATATTTAATGAGAATAGCACTCATTTCTGCCTAAAAAAGCATGATTTAAATCAATTAATTGGCATAGAAATGATTTAATTCTGATCACTGTTAATATGCGTAAATTTGAATATAAAAAGGCTCTTGTGGGATGATTATTAAAAACTTTATTAATACTGTGATATCAGAATCAGTCGAAATGTGTTGATAATAAAAAAGGCCCTGAGGTTTCGCTCATAAGGCCTTTGATTTGGTGCGGATGGCGAGACTTGAACTCGCACGAGCATTGCTCATCACCCCCTCAAGATGACGTGTCTACCAATTCCACCACATCCGCTAAGATATAGTCTCTATTGAGGTGGTTCTTCCTTCTTAGGAACTGTTTCGTCTTCCTTTGCTTCCTTTTCAGTTGTTACTGTCGGAATCTCTGAACTAGCTGGTAGCTCATTTTTAACTGATTGCATTGGAATCTCAGAACTTGCATCCGGAATTTCAGAACCTTTTATTGCCTGAACATCTTCTTCAGTAAACAGTTCGTTAGCAACTTCAGTGGTGTCTTTATTAGAAGTAAGATTACCCAGTGCTAATGCGACACCAAAAAAGCCAATTGCCAGTATTGTGGTCGTTTTAGTTAAAAAATTACCAGAACCACCGGCACCAAATACTGTTCCGGATGCTCCACCACCCATACCAGCACCCAAACCTGCGCCTTTACCTTTTTGGATCAATATAAAACCGATTAAAGCTAAAGAAACAACCAAATAGACTACCATTAATATTTCGTACATGTTTTTATCCTGCTGCCTTACAAATAGCACTGAAAGAATCGGCCTTGAGGGCTGCTCCACCTACGAGACCACCATCAATGTCTTCCATTGCAAATAATTCATTCGCGTTAGTATCGTTGACACTGCCGCCATAAAGGATGCGTGTTCCTGCAACTAACTCACCTACTTTTTCGCGTAAATGCGCTCGTATCTCTTGATGCACTTCCTGAGCTTGGTCTGGACTGGCTGTTTTACCTGTCCCGATTGCCCATACAGGTTCGTATGCAACAATAGCATTACAAACTGCATCAAAACCAACTAACTCACCTACGGCGTCAATTTGTTCAAAAACTACCTTCAGTGTTTGACCCGCTTCACGCTGTTCTAAAGACTCGCCAATACAGAGTACTGGAACCAAATCATGCTTTAGCGCAGCCGCAAATTTTTCAGCCACTTCACTGTTACTCTCATGGTACAGACTGCGTCGTTCTGAGTGCCCTACAAGCACATGACTACAGCCTATATCTTTTAACATGGCCGCCGATACTTCTCCGGTATAGGCTCCTTGCTCATACTGAGACAAGTTTTGTGCACCAATAACCACACTGGACTTTAGTTCTTGCCCTCTGTTGAGCAAACTATCTAGGTAAACGGTTGGTGCAAAAATCATTACCTCACCGTCACTTAGGCTGGCTGTCTGACTAATAGCATCAAATAGAGTCCTATTAAACGCTAGACTCCCATGCATTTTCCAGTTACCAGCAGCTATTTTGATTCTACCCAAGATTCTCATCTCCAAATCTCATAAGCAATTCCCAAAGCGGCGCATATCCTAACTGAGACTAGTCTAAGATACAAGCAATAGATCATCCTTACTTAGTACAGGATGACACGGTATCCGCTATTTCTTGGCAACATAGTTGCACTAGATCGTCATTCTCACCTTCAACCATGACTCTTATCAATGGTTCAGTTCCTGAAGGACGTAATAAGACACGTCCTTTATCCTTAAGTTTATCTTCTGCTGCTTGGACTGAATTAAGTACTCTAATATCAGTGCATATATCTGAACTTGAGCGTTTAGTTGCACCCAATTTCACATTGATCATGGTTTGCGGAAATAACGTCATACCACCCGTTAGTTCAGCCAATGACAATCCTGATTGAACCATCACATCAACTACTTGCAGTGCCGAAACAATTCCATCGCCTGTGGTGGTCTTATCTAAACAAATAATATGTCCTGAAGATTCACCACCGAATTTCCAATCTTTATCTTTCATCATTTTCAAAACGTGGCGGTCACCAACATCACTTCGAGCAAAACCAATGCCTAAATCTTTGAGCGCCAGCTCCATACCTAAATTACTCATTAGAGTTCCTACGACACCACTAATTTTTCCACCGGAAAGTGCTGCACGAGCAATAATAAATAATAAGACATCACCATCAACCAAGGCGCCTTTATGATCTACCATCATGACTCGGTCGCCATCACCATCGAAAGCAATGCCTAAGTCCGCCTGCTCTTGAACCACGGTTTGGGCTAAATTATCCGTGGCGGTGGCCCCAAAACCATCATTGATGTTCATACCATTCGGCGCATCACCAATGGAAATAACATTCGCGCCAAGTTCACTGAACACAGCTGGTGCAATATGATAGGTCGCGCCATGGGCGCAATCTAAAACTATTTTCATGCCCCGTAAACTTTCACGTTCTGGAATAGTGCTCTTACAAAATTCGATATATCTACCTGCGGCATCAGTAATTCGCGCTGCCTTACCAAGGTGCTGAGAAGATTGTGTAGTCATCGGCTCATCAATCATGCGCTCTATTTCTAATTCGACCGAATCAGGTAATTTTGTGCCTGCCGAGGAAAAGAATTTAATACCATTGTCATAAAAAGGATTATGAGATGCGCTGATTACAATCCCAGCCCTTGCGCGCAATGTTTGAGTCAAATAGGCAATGGCAGGTGTTGGCATTGGACCGAGTAAGTGGCAATCCACACCAGCAGCGGTAAGGCCAGCTTCTAATACAGATTCAAACATATAGCCTGAAATGCGCGTATCTTTACCTACTAAAATTTTACTACCAGGACCATCGGCAAGTACCTTACCTGCAGCCCAACCAAGTTTTAAAACGAATTGTGGATCGATTGGCGCCTTCCCTACCAAACCACGAATACCATCTGTACCAAAGTATTTCTTCGTCATGACTTATTCTCCAAAATTTTCCACAAAATGCACCATGCTAAGTGCATCAACTGTTTCTACTACATCGTGCACCCTTATGAAGCTTGCACCCTGTTGCCATGCTAATACTGCGAGTGCGACCGAAGCAGCTACTCGCTCATGGGGTGGTTTATCTATTACTGCACCAATCATTGACTTTCTAGAGAGGCCCGCCAATACCGGTAAGCCAAATTGTTTAAATTCAGACAGCCTTCTGAGTAATTCGACATTATGCTGTAGATCCTTACCGAATCCAAATCCCGGGTCCAATATTATTCTATTGGTTTTTATCCCAGCCTTATCACAAGCTTTGATTCGTGTACTAAAAAACGCCTTGATATCATCAATAACATCAGTATACCTAGGCTCTGCTTGCATGGTTCTCGGTGTCCCCTGCATGTGCATTAAACAGATTGGCACATCAACTTCAGCAGCTGCGACAAGCGCTCCTTCCTGAGTAAGGGCGCAAACATCATTGATCATTGCAGCACCAGCATGAACAGCTGATCGCATCACTATAGCCTTGTTAGTATCGATTGAAACGTCTACTTCAGGTGCTAACCACTCAATGATAGGCATTACTCTATCGAGCTCTTGTTGCCCTGACACAGAAGCCGCTCCGGGACGAGTTGATTCACCGCCAACATCTATAATTGTGGCACCAGCAGATATCATCTGCTCAGCTTGGTGTTTTGCAGAATCTTGGTCAAGGTATAGGCCGCCATCGGAGAAAGAGTCATCCGTAACATTTAAAATACCCATAACCTGTGGTCTAGTAAGATCCAAAGTTTGGTGTTTAAGTCGTAACAATTCCATAGGCCATCAGTTAGCTAACGAATTAAGGCACATTATAGTAGTTTCTCATTTTATTTCTTGCTTAAAAGCTTCCTGTCTCAAAAACAAAAATGGCGATCCTTAAGATCGCCATTCATCTAATACAGCAATAAGCCGATGTTAGGTTTCCTGTGCAGGATCACCAACCTCAGGATTATTCGGTTTTTTATCTACTTCCTCTTTGGTGTTATCAGCTGAGCCACTAGTACCAGTTGGTTTATCTGACTTATCATTGTCATCCCAACCGTCAGGTGCTCTAACCTCAGTACGCTCCATCAGATCTTTAATCTGGTGTCTATCTAGGGTTTCATACTTCATTAGCGCATCAGACATCGCGTGAAGAATATCCATATTGTCCTTTAACAGACCTTCAGCCTTATTGTATGTCTCATCAATGATTCTACGTATTTCCTCATCAATGGTACGCGCCGTATCATCAGAAATATTCTTATGTTGTGTTACTGAACGGCCTAAAAATACTTCGCCTTCATCTTCGGCATAGGTCAAAGGACCAAGTCGCTCAGAGAATCCCCAATGGGTCACCATATTGCGTGCTAAATCAGTCGCGCGCTGAATATCATTTGACGCTCCAGTGGTCACACCACCTGTGCCATGTATCAGTTCTTCAGCAATACGACCGCCGAACAAAGCACAAAGCTGAGCATCTAGATAATCACGTGAATAACTAAACCTGTCCTGCTCGGGTAAGTACATAGTGACACCCAATGCACGACCGCGTGGAATAATAGTTACCTTGTAAACTGGGTCACACTCTGGAATTAGACGACCAACAATTGTATGACCTGCCTCATGATAGGCTGTGTTACGCTTTTCTTCTTCAGACATCACCATGGAACGCCGTTCCGCGCCCATCATGATCTTATCTTTAGCTTTATCGAACTCTTCCATATGCACAAGACGTCGGTTGCCACGCGCAGCAAATAAAGCCGCTTCATTGACTAGATTGGCCAAGTCAGCACCTGAAAATCCAGGTGTGCCTCGGGCTAAAATACCCGCATCAACATCTTCACCTAATGGAACTTTGCGCATATGAACTTTAAGAATTTGTTCACGGCCTTTAATGTCAGGTAAACCTACGGTGACCTGTCGATCAAATCGTCCTGGTCTTAATAGTGCAGGATCTAAAACATCAGGTCGGTTGGTAGCAGCAATTACGATGACACCTTCACCACCTTCAAAACCATCCATTTCAACAAGTAGTTGGTTGAGTGTTTGTTCACGTTCATCATGACCGCCACCCAAGCCTGCACCACGATGCCTACCTACTGCATCAATTTCATCAATAAAGATAATGCATGGACTACTTTTCTTAGCTTGTTCAAACATATCTCTAACACGAGAGGCACCAACACCAACAAACATTTCAACAAAGTCTGAACCAGAAATAGTAAAGAATGGAACCTTAGCTTCACCGGCTATGGCTCGTGCAATTAATGTTTTACCAGTACCTGGAGGGCCAACCATTAAGACGCCACGAGGTATTTTTCCACCTAGGCGTTGAAACTTGCCTGGGTCTCTTAGAAACTCAACCAGCTCACCGACTTCTTCTTTGGCTTCTTCGCAACCAGCGACATCCGCAAAAGTAGTCGTAATTTGATCTTCATTTAATAGCCGCGCCTTACTTTTTCCGAAGGACATGGCGCCTTTACCACCCCCGCCTTGCATTTGACGCATGAAGAAGATCCATACACCGATTAATAACAGCATTGGGAACCAAGAAATAAAGATAGTAGCAAATATACTTTGCTCTTCTACTTCCTTCCCCGTGAATTCAACATTATTATCAAGTAAGGTTTTCTCAAGAAAATCACCCCCCAGAGGTATCATAGCTCGAAATTTCTCACCGGTCATTGTGACGCCGATTACTTCACCGTTGGTTCTATTAATTTCAGCCTCTCTAACTTTACCGCGATTAATATCATTAATGAGTGTTGAAAATTCAATTGTTTTAACCTGAGTCTGACCCGGGTTAAAATTACTAAATACTGAGAAAAGTACCACGGCTATAACAAGCCAAAGCACCATATTTTTTACCAAATCGTTCAAACGACACCTCTTTATTAATTCTAACCATGCGACTATGTCTGACAATGGTTAAGATTACATCAATTATAAAACAGCTGTAACTATAAATTTGTAAGCCTATGTGGATAATTTAGGATGGCTTAAACCCTTTCGCAACCAAATATACTTCCCTAGACCGTGATCTGGAAGCCTTGGGTTTGCGCACCTTTACTTGGCTAAAGTGACTTCGTACTTCAGCGAGCCAAGGATCGAAACCTGAACCATGGAATGCTTTGCAGACAAAGCCGCCGCCTTCTTTCAATACTTGCCGAGCAAGATCCAAAGCGAGTTCAACCAAATAGATAGCCTTTGGTTGATCAATTGCATCCATACCACTCATATTGGGGGCCATATCTGAAATTACAAGATCAGCACCATCATCACCAACCACCGCAAGTATTTGGTCTAGTACCTTTTGCTCGGTAAAATCGCCTTCGATAAAGGTAACATCGGGTAAAGCATCCATAGGTAATATATCTGAAGCAATTAAGGTTGCATTATGTTGCAGCACCTGACTAAGCCATTGAGACCAACCACCAGGAGCGGCCCCTAAATCTATAATTTTCTGGCCTTGTCGAAACAGTTTATCTTTTTCATGCAGCTCTTCTAGCTTATATACAGCTCGAGAGCGAAACCCATCCTTTTGAGCCTGAATAACGTAGGGGTCTTTGAAATGTTCGTTTAGCCAGCGACTGCTACTTTTGCTTCGCGCCATAATGAATTAGCCAAGCTTTTTAAAGCCGGGGATCTCCACCTTATTCTCTTTGCTCGGTCGGTATATAAGCAACACCATACCAATGGTAGTTACCATATAGGCACCCGTTTTATCACAAATCTTCGAATAAATTTTGACTCGTGCATCTCTTTGCAATCTTACTTTCACTTTAATTAACTCGTGAAAATCCAGTGCTTCTTCTATGGCAGCCAGGACATTTTCTGTTAGCCCTTTATCGGCCACAGTGACGACGGGAGAAAGACTATGGCCAATGCCTTTAAGGTACTTATTTTGCTTTTGCGAGAGTTTCATATAATTCCTTATAAGTGTTCCTTAAAAGTATTTCTCAATAAAAATGAGTCTAAATATACTCTACTGAAGTAATTTCATAGGCAATGTCACCAGAGGGTGTTCGGACCTCTACGTCATCACCTTCTTCTTTGCCGATCAGTGCACGCGCTAAAGGCGAAGAAACTGAAATCAAGTTAAGTTTTATATCGGCTTCATCCTGACCAACAATTCGATAACTAACCTGCTCTTCGGTTTCAACATTTATTAGATGAACTGTAACACCAAAGATAACTTTACCGGTATTAGTAATTTTTGTTACATCAATAATCTGGGCATTACCTAGCTTACTTTCCAGTTCTAATATTCGACCTTCCATAAAACTTTGTTTATCTCTTGCTGCATGGTATTCAGCATTCTCTTTTAAATCGCCATGGGCTCTTGCTTCGGCAATTTCATTAGAAACCTCAGGTCTTTTCACTGTTTTTAAATCGAGCAGTTCAGCCTGTAAAGCTTCTGCACTCTGCACTGTCATTGGTTCTCTTTGCATAATCTGTATTCTTATCAGTTATTTATTTATTTTAAGTAAATCAAGGCCGCCCAGTTTAAAACCAGGGAAGCTTATTCACCTGGTAATTAGTTCCGTTTGTGCAAGTCCTGAATTTTTGATACCCGCTGATCAGCCGAGGCTGCAAGGGCTTCACAGGTTGCTAAGGCGCCAGCTAAGGTTGTACTGTAATACACTTTTTGCTGTAACACAGCCTTTCGGATAACGTAAGAATCCTCAAGTGCTAATTTACCTTCTGCGGTATTTACAATATAGCTTACTTCACCATTCTTGATCATATCAACAATATGAGGTCTACCTTCAAGCACTTTATTCACTCTAGTACATGGGACACCGGCTGTAGATAAAGCTTTTTCAGTGCCCGATGTTGCGTAAATCTCAAATCCTTGATTAATCATAGCATTGGCAACGCCGACTGCTTTTTGTTTATCAGCATCTCGAACCGTAATAATGGCTCGTCCACCTCTAGGGATGGTTTTATTACCACCACGTTGCGCCTTAAAGTACGCTTCACCAAAGGTTTCACCCACGCCCATTGTTTCACCTGTTGATTTCATCTCTGGTGATAACATGGGATCGGTACCGTGAAATTTATTAAACGGGAAGATGGCTTCTTTGACACTAAAGTAATCTGGAATTATTTCTTCAAGCGCCCCTTGCTCCTTCAATGAAGTGCCCGCCATACAACGTGCCGCGACTCGAGCCAAAGAACGCCCTGTAGCCTTAGACACAAACGGAACTGTACGTGAAGCACGTGGGTTCACTTCCAGAATATAAATATCATTACCCTTGACTGCAAATTGTGCATTCATCAAACCAACAACTTCCAGCTCATGAGCCAATTCTGTCATCTGTTTGCGCATTTCATCTTGGATTTCCTGACTTAAACTATAGGCAGGAATAGAACAGGCTGAATCACCCGAATGAACACCCGCTTGTTCGATATGTTCCATAATGCCAGCTATAAGCACATCTTCACCATCACAGATGGCATCCACATCGACTTCAATGGCATCATCAAGGAAACGGTCAAGTAATACCGGTGCATCGTTAGAAACACTCACCGCCTCATTCATATAGCGACGAAGTTCAGAATCATTGTATACAATTTCCATTGCTCGGCCACCGAGTACATAGGAAGGACGAACAACTAATGGATAACCAATTTCATTGGCTAGTATTGTCCCTTCTTCAATATTTCGTGCTGTTCTATTGGGTGGTTGCTTTAGATTTAAACGGTCAACGACACGCTGGAATCGTTCTCTATCTTCTGCTCTGTCGATGGCATCGGGAGATGTTCCTATTATTGGTACACCTGCCGCTTCGAGATCACGCGCTAACTTTAGTGGTGTCTGGCCACCATAATGTACAATCACGCCTTCTGGCTTTTCAACAGCAACAATTTCGAGTACATCTTCGAGTGTTAACGGTTCAAAATATAATCGGTCTGAAGTATCGTAGTCAGTAGAAACTGTTTCTGGATTACAATTCACCATGATGGTTTCATAACCATCTTCACGCATTGCTAGTGCTGCCTGTACACAACAATAGTCAAACTCAATACCCTGGCCTATTCGGTTTGGCCCGCCACCAAGCACCATTATCTTACGACTATCGTTGGGTAGTGATTCACACTCTTCTTCATAGGTGGAATACATGTACGCCGTGCTAGTAGAGAACTCTGCGGCACAGGTGTCAACGCGCTTATATACAGGTGTGATGCCATTACGCTGCCTGCGGCGTCTAAACTCATGTTCAGTGACACCCAATAATGTGGCGATGCGACGATCAGAGAAACCCTTTCTCTTAAGCTTCCACATAATGTCCTTATTCATGCCAGATACACCCGCTTCACGAACGCTACCTTCTAATTCGATCAGTTCAGCTATCTGCACTAGAAACCAAGGGTCAATTGCCGTTAACTGATGAACTTCTTGTAAATTCATTCCGGCTCTAAATGCATCACCTATCCACCAAATGCGATCCGCACCAGGGATCTGAATCTGATGTTTAATTTGGTTCATTAGATCGGATGCTTTTGGATCCGCTTTTTCATCAAAGCCATCAACACCAACTTCCAGACCTCTTAATGCCTTATGCAAAGATTCTTGGAATGTACGGCCAATTGCCATGACTTCACCAACGGATTTCATCTGAGTCGTTAGTGTTGCGTCAGTGCCTGGGAATTTCTCAAAATTAAAGCGCGGTATTTTAGTTACGACATAGTCAATCGCTGGCTCAAATGACGCGGGAGTTGCACCTCCAGTGATATCGTTTTGTAATTCATCTAAGGTAAAGCCGACCGCTAATTTCGCAGCGATTTTCGCTATTGGGAAGCCAGTTGCTTTTGATGCAAGTGCTGAAGAACGTGAAACTCTGGGGTTCATTTCAATAACCACCAGCCTTCCATCTTCAGGGTTCACAGCAAATTGAACGTTAGAACCACCCGTCTCAACACCGATTTCTCGGAGTACTTTTATCGAGGCATTACGTAATATCTGGTACTCTTTATCGGTTAAGGTCTGAGCCGGTGCTACCGTGATAGAATCACCGGTATGAACACCCATTGGATCAAAATTCTCGATGGAACAAATAATTATGCAGTTGTCCTTAGTATCTCGAACAACCTCCATTTCGTACTCTTTCCAACCTATCAGAGATTCATCAATTAATAACTCCGTGGTCGGTGATAAGTCGAGTCCACGAATACAAATCTCTTCGAATTCTTCCACGTTATAGGCAATACCACCACCTGTTCCACCCATGGTAAATGAGGGTCGAATGATGCATGGAAAACCAACCTTGTCTAAAACCTTATGGGCTTGTTCTAAACTATGAACAATGCCTGAGCGAGGCATAGCAAGATCAATACGCTTCATCGCCTGAGCAAATAGCTCTCTATCCTCAGCCATGTCGATTGCTTCACGCTTAGCGCCGATCATTTCAACATTATGCTTATCAAGGATGCCTCTCGAGGCAAGGTCTAATGCACAGTTAAGCGCCGTTTGGCCACCCATGGTAGGCAAGACGGCATCAGGCTTTTCTATTTCTATTATTTTTTCAACAATATCCCACTGAATCGGTTCAATATAGGTTGCATCAGCCATCTCAGGATCGGTCATAATGGTGGCCGGATTTGAATTGACTAGGATAACTCTAAAGCCTTCTTCCTTGAGTGCTTTACAGGCTTGGGCACCTGAATAATCAAATTCACAGGCCTGACCAATAATAATTGGTCCTGCTCCGAGGATTAGAATGCTATTGATATCATTACGTCTTGGCATATCTCTAACTGCCTCGCTTATTCTGTTTCATGGATTCAATAAATGGTTCAAATACCTTGGCCACATCATGAGGTCCAGGACTCGCTTCTGGATGTCCTTGGAAACTATAGGCTGGAACATCGGTACGTTTAAAGCCCTGCAGGCTACCATCAAATAATGAACGGTGGGTTGTTTGCATATTCTCAGGAAGACTATCTTCGTCGACAGCAAAGCCATGGTTCTGACTCGAAATCATAACCGTCTTATCATCCAAACTTTGCACCGGATGATTTGCACCATGATGACCAAACTTCATTTTCACTGACTTGGCACCACTGGCCAATCCAAGTAATTGGTGTCCTAAGCAAATACCGAATATAGGACGTTTTGTTTCAAGTAGTTGTTGAATCGATTTAATGGCATAGTCACAGGGTTCCGGATCACCTGGGCCATTGGATAAAAAGATTCCATCTGGATTGAGTGCCAAGACGTCTTCGGCAGAGGTCTTAGCCGGCACAACAGTCATCCGACAGCCTCGGTCAGATAGCATTCTTAATATGTTAGTTTTTATGCCGTAGTCGTAAGCGACTACGTGAAACTCTGCAGGCTTATCTGGAACCTGATGTCCGTTTGATAAATCCCAACTGCCTTCATACCATTCATAAGGCTCTGAAATGGTCACTTCTTTTGCCAAGTCCATGCCTTTTAAACCAGGGAATGCTTTGGCAGCATCGATGGCTTTCTGCTCATCTAGGTTACCCTCGTCATCTTCAACCAGAATACAACCATTCTGTGCACCAGTATCTCTTAGAATTCGAGTCAGTCGACGCGTATCAATTTCAGCAATTCCACTGATATTATTGTCTTTTAAATAATCGGGTAAACTCTTTTCTGAACGCCAATTTGAAGCAAGCAATGGTAAATCTCTGATAATCAGTCCTGTTGCATAGGTCTGACGAGACTCCTGATCTTCATCAGTAGTTCCTGTGTTTCCAATATGTGGATAGGTAAGTGTCACCATTTGTTGAGCGTAAGAGGGATCGGATAAAATTTCCTGGTAACCAGTCATAGCAGTATTAAAAACTACTTCACCCGTTGCCTCAGATTCATGACCTATTGAAATACCACTAAACAGACTTCCGTCCTCTAGTGCGAGTAAGGCTCGTCGTGACAAGATAACCTCCCAATCAGATATAGAAAAAGCGGAGTGAAGTAAGCTAGATGCAAGACTTCATTTCCGCCTTGGAAATGCTTTTTCGAAGCACCAGTATTTTACGCACCTATGAGGATTCTGTCTATCTAGATTATACGAAAAAAGGCTTTAGTGATGACTTAATATTAATGCTTTAACGTCGTTATTTGTAAGATATATCCCATAAATTTGTAAGACATTAACCATTTATCCCTACATACATATATGACAATAAGCAACCAATAAGCACCCAAGTATTTGTTTTTGTTGAGTTTTATAATATTATGCGTTTAATAAACGTATAAATACTCAGGTTAATCTCTTGTTAAAAATCCCGCCACCTTTAAAATATTATAAATTCTTAAGGAAAAGAAATAAGTCACTCAGGATGAATCAGGTTGGGATGCTTGGTGACTCATAGGGAATTGACAGGAGATTTAGATTTCAGGAAGAAGTCATGACATGGAATGCATAAGGGGTATAAATAGAGGGCGGTTTATCCGCCCTTTTTTATGCGAATAGAATTAAAATCTATTTATATAAGCTCTTCAAATAATCCAGCAGCCAACTGAATTTAATATCAACTGTCTAGTAAGTTTCTGACTCTTTTAAGTAGCGTATAAGAGCTATATGGCTTTTGAACAATTTGCTTATACAGATTGCTATTAGAAGTGTCTTCATCAGGATTCGCAGCAAACCCGCTAACTAGTTGAATCTTGATCGCTGGATATTTTTCGCTGGTAATTTTAGCAAGCTCATAACCACCCATTCCAGGCATAATGACATCAGATAGCAGCAAATCTATTGATTCTGTTTTAATTATTTCCAGCGCATCTTCAGCATTATCAGCACAATATGTTTTGTAGCCATAACTAAGTAATAACTCGTTAGCAAAATTTAGTAGCGCTCGCTCATCATCCACTACCAATATACTTTCAGAACCTTTAAATAAACTACTTTCAGCTTGAGGTTCAGTTTCAGACAACTCCATCCCTATGTAGCGAGGAAAATATAATACAAACGCACTGCCTTTTCCCAGTTCAGAGTCTACAGATATTGCGCCCATAGAGCGCTGTATAAAACCAAATACTTGTGAAAGCCCTAACCCCGTACCCAATTCGCCTTTGGTAGTAAAAAATGGGTCAAATATATCTGTTTTGGTTTTTTCATCCATTCCGCAACCCGAATCAGTTATAGAAATGAGAACATAGTCTCCTTCATTAACACCAAGCTGAGCTGCAGTAGTTGCTGAGATTGTTTTATTTGTTGTCTTAATATTTAACTCTTTAGCATTGTCAGTTGATGCCATGGCATGCATGGCATTAATACTCATATTCAAAATGGCATCAACAAATTCATTCTTATTAAGCCACACTGGCCATAGATTTTCTGCTAACTCCAAAACAAGTTGAATTCTCAATGTTAATGTCTTCTGCAACATATCCTGCTGTTCGCTGATCAACTGATTAAGGTTAATATTAGTTGCATCAATAGAATTTTTTTGGGTAAAAGACAGTAGACTTTTTGTTAGTTTTACGCCTCGTTCTCCAGCATTATGTATCTGAGATACGTAGTTAGCTTGTTTCGTGTTCCCATCAATCTGGGCACTCAACAACTCAGTATAACCAAGTATTACACCCAGCATGTTGTTAAAGTCATGGGCAATACCTCCAGTTAACTTTCCTAAGGCATCCATCTTTTGTGATTGGTGTAACTTCTTTTCAAGTCTATATCGTGCTTGCTCAGCTTTTTCACGACTAAGAATCTCATTCTGAAGTCTTCTATTGACGCTAACAATAAAAATAATAATTAATATTAACAGTGAAATAATTGGCAAGCCCCAATACAAAATTGGTTTAATGTCGATGCCTGTTTCAATATTTACCGCCAACCAATTATTAGAAATACGTGTTTTTTGTTTATCACTCATACTTCGAAAGACTTTGTTTAATATCGGAACCAGTGGTTCTAATCCATCTCGAACTGCCATTGAGATTTCAAATTTATATGGCGCAAGTGCAACGATGACCAAATCAGTTAAATGACTATTATTAATTTCGTAGTTAATTACTGTGGCAGTGTTTATAAAGGCATCAATCTCACCGGATTGTAATTTTTTTAATCCATCCACAACGGATTTAACGCCAATAATGTTTATTGCCGGGTAATCCCTAGAAACTAATTCAATTAATGGATAATTCTCAATAAGTCCTAACTTTTTGTCAGATAAGCTGTTTTCAAATTCCGAATAGACAAAGTCCTTACGGGCTACAATTACAGTTGGTGCAGAGAAATAAGGCTCGGTAAGGTTTAAGCTAACACCTCTTTCAGGAGTGCTTACTATTGCTGAGATAATATCTAACTGACCTTTTTTAAATGAATCAAATAATTCTGACCATGGTTTATTCTTACTTGGAACTAATTCGATGCTTAAGATGTTTTTAATATAATTTGAATAATCTGCTGAAATTCCTCTATGCACACCTTTATTATCAAGAAAATCAAACGGAATCCAAGAAGAGTCAACGCCTAGACTGAACTTTGAGTTATCAAACAACCATTTTCTTTCTGATAATGAAAGACTGCTTAAAAACTGCCTGTTCTCAAAGAATGGACGTAAGGCCGGTAGCCATTTTTCTTCCAGTGCAATAATTTTACTTATCGGTATGTTCTCAATGCCTTGGTTAATCTTAGCAATTAGTTCACCTTGCCCTTTACCTACAAGTGCATGTACTTCATTGATGAGGAGTTCCTCATCAGACATTACAAAAACCCCTTTGAGGCCAGCTATGGCTAATTGGTTTTCAAAGTTAGGAATTTCTGCAACAATCGCATCAACTTCATTATTCAAAAGCTTTGGTATGCCATTCTCTAATCCATCAAAAAATAGCAACTCAATATCTGGAAAATTATCTTTAAGATAATCAGCTTGAAAGCTCGCAACCTGTGTGGCAACTCTAATCCCTTTTAGTTCCTTTAGTTTAACGTCTTTGCTAAATTTATCAGTATAGATTATCCCTGTAGTTACGCTATGGATAGGTACCGAAAAGTCAGCCCAAACTTCTCGTTCTTGGTTATAAAACAATCCAGAATGAACTGCTTCATTATTTTTCACTAACTGAATAGTTTCTTCCAAAGTTCCAGACTTAAACGTAATTGGAATATTATTGGTTTCAGACCATAAACGCCAAAACTCAACATAAAGTCCAGTATGATGACCGTTGGGAAGTTGAAAACTAAATGGCGTTGAATTGACTATTGTAGCTATAACAATAGGTTCTTGGTTTTCACCAGCATCAATTGAGTTGGCCGAGAGAAGTGCCCAGAATAAGATCTGATAGAAAAATAATCGTGCAGACAGTTTCATAGAAATAAAATATCGAATTTACTTAAATACATATTCCAAACTTAAAACGGGATGTTTTTAATTGTAGAACAGTTATAGTTTAAATAACATATATATGCAAACGACATAGTTTGCGCAAAGTTATTATTAAATTCAATAAAGAAGACTGGCAAGCAGATGCCAGTCCATATTTTTAATGTCTAATTAATTAGCCATCCCATCGAAGAAACGCTTAACGCCATCAAACCAAGAATTCGCCTGTGGTGAATGCTTGGTTGTACCTTCCATTGACTGCGAAAACTGCTCAATCAACTCTTTTTGTTGCTTTGATAGATTGACAGGTGTCTCAACAGTTACTCGACATAACAGGTCTCCCTGAACACCGCCACGCATCGGTTTAACGCCTTTGCCTCTTAGGCGGAACATTTTACCTGTTTGAGTTTCGGGTGGAATACTTAGTTTCACTCGACCATCTAACGTTGGTACTTCAAGATCGCCACCTAATGCAGCAACATGAAAACCAATGGGCACTTCACAATAAAGATTATCTGAGTCACGTTGGAAAATCTCATGTTCCTTGACGTGTATTTGCACGTAAAGATCCCCAGGTTGCACACCTGGACCACCCGCTTCGCCTTCGCCACTTAAGCGAATACGATCACCAGTATCAACACCAGCAGGTACTTTCACCGAAAGCGTTTTAACTTTCTTAACACGACCTTGACCGGAACAAGAACCACAGGGATCTTTAATTACTTTGCCCTGACCATGACAGGCTGGACAGGTTTGTTGAATAGAGAAAAAGCCCTGTTGCATGCGTACCTGACCGGCACCACCACAGGTTGAGCAATTACTTGGATGTGTGCCTTTCTTAGCGCCAGAGCCACCACAGCTATCACAATTTACATAGGTTGGAATTTTGATTTCAACCGTCGTACCAGTGACTGCTTTCTCTAGAGTCAATTCAAGGTTATAGCGTAAGTCAGAGCCTCTTGCTTGGCGATGTTGTCTGCCACCACCTGCTCCTGCTGCGCCGCCAAAAATATCACCGAATACATCACCAAAGATATCACTAAAACTACCATTACCGGCACCACCTCCAAATCCAGAAGCTCCCGAAACGCCCTCATGACCAAATCGATCATAGGCTGCTCGCTTCTCTTCATGGGAAAGAACTTCATAAGCTTCTTTAGCTTCCTTGAATTTCTCTTCACCATCTGTTCCAGGATTCCTATCTGGGTGATATTTCATAGCCAGACGCTTATAGGCCTTTTTCATTTCAGGGCCAGAAGCAGTTTTTGAAACACCTAATATTTCGTAATAATCTCTTTTCGACATCTTCAATTTTCTCGAATGACTGGATCAGTTAGGGCGGAAACCTGTTCCGCCCTTTTACCAATATCTTACCAATGATTACTTTTTGTCATCAACTTCTTCAAACTCTGCATCAACTACATCTTCATCAGAATTTGAATCTGCTTCAGGTTGCTCTTCACCAGGTGCTGCACCAGCATTACCTGCTTCAGCATCTGCCTGAGCTTTTGCGTACATCTGTTCGGCCATCTTTGCAGAAGCCTGAGATAGAACCTCAGTCTTAGCTTCGATGTCATCCTTATCATCAGTCTTAATTGCCGCTTCAAGCTCAGTAATAGCTGCTTCAATCGCTGTCTTTTCTTCATCAGAAATCTCAGCCTCTGCCATAGTTTTCTTGACAGAATGAACCAAACCATCAGCTGTATTTCGAACCGTAATCAGCTCTTCAAACTTCTTATCTTCTTCAGCATTCGCCTCAGCATCACGTACCATTGCATCGATCTCGTCATCAGATAAACCACTTGATGCTTTAATCACTATAGATTGCTCTTTGCCAGTTGCTTTATCCTTGGCATGCACATGTAGGATACCGTTAGCATCGATATCAAAGATGACTTCAATTTGAGGCATGCCTCTTGGTGCTGGTGGAATGTCTTGTAGGTCAAATTTACCTAATGACTTATTCTGACCTGCCATCTTCCGCTCACCCTGTAGGACATGAACAGTTACCGCTGTTTGATTATCATCAGCCGTTGAAAACACCTGATCTGCCTTAGTAGGGATAGTTGTGTTCTTTTCAATCAAGGTAGTCATCACGCCACCCATGGTCTCAATTCCTAGCGATAATGGCGTTACGTCTAATAGAAGAACGTCTGTTACTTCACCTGATAGAACAGCACCCTGAATTGAGGCACCCATAGCAACTGCTTCGTCGGGATTCACATCACGGCGTGCTTCTTTACCAAAGAACTCAGTGACAACTTCCTGAACTCTAGGCATACGAGTCTGACCACCAACCAATAAGATGTCATCGATATCGCTTACATTTAAGCCCGCATCAGATATTGCAATTTTCAGTGGCTCAAGCGTACGTTCAACTAGATCGTCAACCAGTGACTCTAATTTAGCACGAGTTAACTTCACATTAAGGTGCTTAGGACCAGATGCATCGGCTGTAACGTAAGGCAGGTTCACATCAGTTTGAGAACTTGAAGAAAGCTCGATCTTTGCTTTTTCACCGGCTTCTTTCAAACGCTGCATTGCTAATGGGTCACCTTTAAGGTCCATGCCATTTTCTTTTTGGAATTCATCAGCCAAGTACTCAATTACACGTAAATCGAAATCTTCACCACCTAGGAATGTATCACCATTGGTCGCTAATACTTCAAATGTGTGCTCGCCTTCAACTTCTGCAATCTCAATAATTGAGATATCAAATGTACCACCACCCAAGTCATAAACCGCAATGGTGCGATCGCCGAGGTCTTTGTCCATTCCGTAGGCAAGTGCAGCTGCAGTTGGCTCGTTGATAATACGCTTAACTTCCAAGCCAGCAATTTTACCGGCATCCTTAGTTGCTTGACGCTGTGAGTCGTTAAAGTAAGCGGGGACAGTTACAACAGCTTCTGTCACTGGCTCACCAAGGAAATCCTCAGCTGTCTTTTTCATCTTTTTCAATACTTCGGCAGAAACCTGAGGAGGCGCTAAGCGCTCATCATTGGCCTGTACCCATGCATCACCATTGTCTGCAGCAACAATTTTGTAAGGCACCATACTGATGTCTTTCTGTACTACATCATCTTTAAACTGACGACCAATTAAACGCTTAATTGCGAATAACGTGTTTTCAGGATTAGTTACACTTTGACGCTTAGCAGGCATACCTACCAAGGTTTCACTATCTTTGGTGAAAGCAACGATTGAAGGTGTTGTTCTTGCACCTTCAGAGTTCTCAATCACACGAGGATCTTTACCATCGAGAACTGCAACACAAGAGTTGGTAGTTCCCAAATCGATTCCAATCACTTTACCCATTGTACTCTCCACTTAAATTCGGTTTGTAGGTTAATCTTTAATCTGTTTCTTATAATTGGGGTCAGGTATTTGATTTCAAGCCCTAGTATCTATTGAAGGTGCTTCGCCAGCCCCTCGAGATACCACAACACGTGCTGGACGAATCAATCTACCATTTAGCTGATAACCTTTCTGAAAAACATCGATAACATGATCCGCCTCGATTTCTTCACTAGGTACCATGGTCATCGCTTCATGATATTCAGGATCAAACTTATCACCTTTAGGATGCACCTGAATCATGCCTTGCTTTTCCAATGTTTGTATCAGCATGGTAGTTGTTAATTCCATACCTTCTTTTACGGCATCAATATCAGTCCCTTCATGTACTGAAGCGATACCTTGTTCCAATGAATCAACGACTGGTAACAGATCATTAGCGAATTTTTCAACAGAAAATTTACGCGCATTTTCCACATCTCTTGTGGCACGACGTTTAACATTTTCCATTTCAGCTTTAGTTCTTACCAGTTGATCCCAATACTCAGCCACTTTCGCCTGAGCATCTTCAAGTTGCTTTGCTAAATCGTCAACATCGATTTCAGAATCTAAATCTTGAGCAGCTTCGGCTTCTTCATTTAAGTCGCGCTGTTCTTCCTGTTGCTCGTTACTCATCTTTACTCCAAGCACTAAGTTATTGATATTAAAGAGATAAAATCAGCCCTAATTAGTTTCATTAGGGATTAGATTGCAATATGGGGATTAACCCTAATAGATCAAGGGACTTATTTGTTTTTTTAGATATTTTAAATAGCTACTAGGTATGAAATACTTGGTCTATCTTCAGCGACATTAAACCAAGAGAATCAGTCAGTGATAAAGCGTTCATCGAAACTAACTGGGGTTTGTTACGACATTAGAGGGCCTGTTTTAGATGAGGCCATAAAGCTTGAGGAATCAGGCCAAAAGGTTCTTAAGTTAAATATAGGTAATCCGGCTGCCTTTGGCTTTGAAGCACCTTCCGATATTTTAAAGGATGTTATTCAACAGCTTCCAACGGCCCAAGGGTACGGACCCTCAAATGGTTTATATACTGCCCGAATAGCTATTCAACAATATTATCAAACACTTGGCCTAACCGATATAAAACCTGAGCATATATTTCTGGGTAATGGGGTTAGTGAATTAATTATGATGTCCATTCAGGGGCTAATAGAAAATGGCGACGAGGTGTTAATTCCGTCTCCTGACTACCCGCTTTGGACAGCCGCTGTGAAACTAGCAGGTGGAGAGCCCGTTCATTATCGTTGTGATGAAGCGGATCAATGGCAGCCAGACTGTAATGATATAAGAAGTAAAATTAACGCCAATACTCGTGCGATAGTCATTATTAATCCAAATAATCCAACGGGTGCTGTTTATAGTGAAGCAATGCTTAAAGAGCTTACACAGATAGCGGATGATCATGGGTTAATTATTTATAGTGATGAGATTTATGACAAAATTCTTTACGACGAGCACCAACATATCGCAGTCGCTAGTTTAACTGACCGACTGGTGATAACTTTCTCGGGCTTATCTAAGAATTATCGGGTTGCTGGTTTTCGAGTTGGCTGGATGGCAATTAGTGGTGTGGTTGAAGAAGCTCAAGATTATATTGCAGGTCTGAATATGCTGGCCTCAATGCGTCTTTGCAGCAATATGCCAATGCAGCATGCAATTCAAACGGCTTTAGGTGGCTACCAGAGTATTTTTGATCTAACAAAGTCATCTGGTCGATTGTACCAACAGATGGATTTTGCTTACAAGCGGATTAATGAAATACCTGGGGTCAGCTGTGTCAGGCCTAAGGGTGCAATGTATTTGTTTCCGAAGATTGATCGTGCGAAGTTTAATATTAAAGATGATGAGCTTTTTATTCTGGATTTGCTTAAGGCGAAGAATATATTGCTGGTTCATGGTCGGGCATTTAATTGGCCAGAACCGGATCACTTTAGGTTGGTCTTCTTACCTCATAAGGAAACGCTTCAGAAGGCATTAGATTCATTGGAAGAATTTCTAGCTGATTATAAGCAGACTTAAGATCAGTTCAAGCGGCCATGAAGAAAGGCATCTCTTATTCTGTGGGAGCGCTGCAAGTACGTCCATGTACGCTTAGCTACGGCATCTATGCCTTCGCATATCCCCTAGATAGATAATTCAGTTCAAGCGGCCATGAAGAAAGGCTGCTCTTAATCTGTGGGAGCGCTGCAAGTACGTCCATGTACGCTTAGCTACGGCATCCGTGCCTTCGCATATCCCTCAGATTAAGAGCAGCCTTTCTTCATAGAGTTGATATAAATTGCAAGATATTTTATTTTGGATACTAAGCTAATTCTGGATATTTCTTTGCGAATGCGTTTATTGCGTCGAAGTAGCCTTTTCTGTTGCCGCAATCATGACTGCATCCGTGCATGTAGAAGGCGTGCATGGGTTCTTGTCTGAGTAGTGCGTCCATGGCGTCGGTTAGTTGGATTTCACCGCCAACGCCTGTTCCGGTTTGTTCTAGTAGAGACCAGATTGTTGGGGTGAATATGTAGCGTCCAACAACGGCTAGATTGGATGGTGCGTTTTCGATTGATGGCTTTTCAACGGTGCCTTTCATTTGGGCATCTTGGCCGGGATTTATTTTTACGCCATCGATATCGACGATACCGAATTTTGAGATGTCTTCTTGTGCTACTGACTCAACCATAATTTGGCTTGCGTTTGATGATTCAAATGCTTTGGCCATTTCAAGTAGGTTGTCAGTACCATCGTTGGTATCGATCAATACATCAGGGAGAATAACTGCAAATGGCTCATCACCTATAATTTCTTTACCGCAGAGAACAGCGTGGCCTAAACCTTTTGCTTTGCCTTGTTGGACGTAGTGAAGTTTCATGCCTTGAGGTAGGGTGCCTTGTACTTCTGCAAGTAACTGCTCTTTACCTTTATCCTGTAATGACTGCTCTAATTCTTCTGCTGTTTGAAAGTGTTGTTCAATGGCTTTTTTTGAGGTGTGGGTTACCATCACAATTTCATTGATGCCGGCTGCAGCACATTCTTCAACGATGTACTGAATGATTGGTCGGTCAATGACAGGTAACATTTCTTTTGGAATTGCTTTGGTGGCCGGTAACATTCTCGAACCAAAACCTGCCACTGGAATAACTGCTTTTTTAACCATTTTCGAACGCTCCATTAAACTCTTTCTCCTCTTCCGATCCCATAATACTGAAAACCACGTTGTTTCATGCGATTGGGTTCATATATGTTTCTGCCATCAAAAATTAACGGCTGATTTAAACGTAATTTAATCTCATCGTAATCGGGTATCCAAAATTCTCGCCACTCGGTCACCAGTAGTAAAGCTTCTGCACCGTCTAGGGCCTGATATGGATTTTCACAAGTGCCTATGTTGGCTTCATGGCCATTCTCTACAATGTATTTTTTCAGTGTCTTCTCGCAACCGGGATCATAGATATTTAAAATGACACCCTGATAACAGAAGGCCTCGATTAATTTAATTATTGGGGCGTTATCAATCCGTGATGAATTAGGCTTAAAAGCACCACCCCATATTGCTAGTGTTTTGCCGTGCAAATCACCATTGAAATAACGCCAAACTTTTCTAAACAGGGATTCTTTTTGACGCTCATTAATTTGCATAACACTTTTCAGCAAACCGGCATTGTCAGGTTTGGCATTCTCTAGATCTGTGATGTGCAGTAAATCTTCTGCTAATTGACGGCCACCAAAACCAATACCTGGTTTTAAATACTGATCACCAATTCTTGGATCAGCGCCGACCGCTTTTTGTATAACATCAATATCTATATTTAAAAGCTCAGAAATATTGGCAAGCTCATTCATAAAACTGACTCGTGTGGCCAACATCGCACTAACAGCGAAACGAGCAAATTCTGCCTCTTTCACTGACATAATTTGTACTCGAGTGTGGCTTTTCATAAATGGCTTGTATAACTCTTGAATAAGGAGTAATAAAATGTCATTTTCACAACCAATAATAAGCGAGTTTGGATTTCTAAAATCTTGTAGTGCACTACCCTCTCGCATAAACTCCGGGATATAAGCGACCGGGGAATGGCCACTTTTGACAGCCAGGTCTAATCCACCAACGGGTATTGAGCAAGTGAAAATCACACCATGGCAGGTTTTGTCTTTTGCAATTTCATCCATTAATGACTGCAGTGCTTCGTTACTATTCTGCATAGACGAAATGACGTATAAATCTGCTGGAAACTTTTCAACATCAAGTTCCGGATGTATGGCTAGTCGACCATCTTCTATTTGCTTATTCACCACACCATTTAAACCGGCATCCTGCATGCAAGGATGTGTGCTAATATCTCTTTTCACGTGGTGTTCTTTTAATGAGCATAGTAGAACATGATTACCTATTTCTGCGTAACAGGCCGCAGAAGTTATTCCTTCTAAATTTTGTCCTATAACTGTAATTTTCATCCGCTCTAATCCTCTCTTATTGCATTGATCAAGGCAGTGGTCGAAGAATCGAGCCCATCGGTTGATTGGCCTTCTAGGATCGGTTGAATTTTGGTAGCAATCTGCTTTCCTAGCTCCACTCCCCATTGATCAAAGGGGTTAATATCCCAAATGACGGATGAGACAAACACCTTATGTTCATATAATGCAATTAGACTGCCCAGAGTTTCAGGGGTTAATTGCTCGATGACGATGGAAGTGGATGATTGGTTGCCTGCATATTGCTGAAAACCAGAACTGTTCGATATTTCATCTTCAGTCATGGCTTTATTACCCAAAGCAAGTACCCTTGACTGAGCAAGGCAATTGGAAATATTTAAATGATGGTGTTCATCAAATGCTTTTACGACCTCTTCAGAGGCGCCTGCTTTACGATTTTTAGCGATGATAAAATCGCTGTTTACAAATTCTGTGCCTTGATGGAGCAACTGATAAAATGCATGCTGCGCATTAGGCCCAACTTCACCCCATAATATCGGGCAGGTACGATAGTCTATGAGCTTTTGCTGTAACGAAACTGACTTGCCATTCGACTCCATTTCTAATTGCCCTAAATAGGCAGGTAAATGTTTGAGTCGGCCATCATAGGGCAAAATTGCGTGGGCATTAATCGATAAAAAGTTGCAATTCCATACATCGATTAAGGCTAGCAGCAAGGGCACATTTTTATTGGTTTCGGTGGTTGCTAAGTGTTTGTCAACCTTATGAGCACCTAATAAGAATTCGCGGAATCCATCCATGCCAATTCTGAGTGCAATACTAAAGCCTACTGTTGACCACATGGAGTACCGCCCGCCAACCCAATCCCAGAATTGCAGTTGATTCGAATCACATATCCCCCACTCTTTCATTTTATCTGGTGAGGTGGAAATACCAACAAAGTGAAGTCGCTTTAAGCTATCAACGCTATCACACCTTAAACCCAACCAAGACAAGGCCGTAGCGGCATTACTTAGGGTATCAATGGTTGTAAAGGATTTAGAAACGATGCAAAACATGGTAGTTTCTGGATTAAGTTTTGGCAGCAAACCCGCTAATTGAGCACCATCAATCGATGATGCAAAATGTACTCTTATGTTTGATCCTGCGGGATCGGCAAACTCATCCAAGGCAAAACAGGTCATCAAAGGGCCCAAATCTGAGCCACCCACACCGATATTAACCACATCACGAATTGGCTTACCACTGAACCCGCGCCATTGCCCTGCATGAATGCGCTTAATAAGACTCTGCATTTTACGTAAGGCTTTGCTGATCTTTTTGTTAAAAGTCTTGTCTGTCAAAAAACAACTGTCAGAGTCTAGAGCTCGTAATGCAGTATGCAATGCCGGCCTATTCTCTGAAGGGTTAACAATTTCGCCACTAAGTAATTCTTGAATTCGATCTTTTATTCCGGCTTGCTCAGCCAATAGAACAAGATCGTGTAAAATTTCAGGGGTGATTCGTTGTTTGGAAAAATCGATATAGAAGTTTTCTAAGTTGCTGAAAGCTAGTGCTTTTTGCCTAGATTCATCTTCCAATAAGTCAGCCAGATGCATATCAGCAATGCTTTTTGATCGTGTGGCAAGTGATAACCAACCAGGTAATTCTGTTAGTAACATAGTCTATTCCTCGTTAGTACTAATCCATGTACCTGAAAATCATTATGGGAATTTCTCGATGGATATTCTAATGTGTTTCTGGCCTGATGGCAAAGTTATACGCAATATGCTGTCCAGACATTCTGTACAAATGAGCAAAGCCTGACTAGAATGAAATAATAACAATCAAAGGCTTGTATGAATGAGAAAACCTTTCAATACCATCGGCATTTTAGGTAAACCGAATAATCCAGAAGTAGCTGAGACAGCTGAGATTCTATATCAGCACTTGGGTGAAAAGGTCGAGCGGGTTATTGTTGATCAACAGATGGCCAAAGATATGAAGCTTGCTTCAGAGGATTCTGTTAGTCGAAACGAGCTTGCTCAGCAGTCTGACATGGTGATTGTGGTTGGTGGTGATGGCAGCATGCTAAACGCTGGCCGATTACTAGCAAATTATGATGTTCCAGTACTCGGAATAAATAGAGGCTACTTAGGATTTCTCACCGATATTAGCCCTACTGATATGCTGCAAAGAGTCGATGATGTTTTGGCCGGCGATTACATTGAAGAATTACGCTTTTTGTTATTCGCTAAGGTTTATCGTAACGATCAACAACAGGGTGAGAGTGAAGCATTAAACGATATCGTCCTCTATCCTGGTGAAATATCTAAGATGTTAGACTTCGAAGTCTATATCGATGATATGTTTGCATTTTCACAACGTAGTGATGGGATTATAGTCTCGACGCCCACTGGTTCTACTGCCTATGCATTATCTGGTGGAGGCCCAATTATGCACCCAAGCATTGAGGCACTAGCACTGGTTCCAATGCACCCTCACACATTAAGTATGCGACCCATTGTGGTAAATATTGAGAGTTGTATCGATATTGTGGTGGCAGATACCAACCGGTATCATCCTCAAATCAGCTGTGATGGCCAGCTCACCTTCCCGGTAGAGCCTGGAGATAGAATTAGTATTAGAAAAAAACGACGTCAGTTATGGTTGCTTCACCCTTCAGATTATGACTATTATCATGTTTTACGTACTAAACTTGGCTGGGGTGCTAAACTGTAGGAATATGATGAAATTAATAATAGCGTCAATTACGGCTTTACTATTCTGTTCCAAATTATTGGCAACAGATTCCGAAGTAGGCCTTTGGTATACAGGGGCTAATCCTGACTACAAACCATTTGAAAGTGAATATGGCTTCGCCTTTACTATATCCAGTCAATATGACTCCGGATTATTTTCAAAATTATTACATAATGATACTGATTTTAGAGCCAGTGGCCCTGAAGTTGGAGGAGTACAAATTCAGTCATGGACTGAAGTAGGTATGGGTTACACATTTCCTGAGCAATGGGGTAATTTCTACAGCTATCTTAGCTATTCCTCGATCGACTCAGCCCTAACTAGCTACTCAGGCCTAGGAATACATTTAGGGTATGAAAAACATTGGTCAAAAAGCTGGAGAGGACTCATTCAATTTGGCTATATAGATACGGACTTTCATGATTTTCAGCTTGAGGGACAACTCTTTTATCAGTTAAATGATGACTTTTCTGTCAATTTGGGACTGCGCGATTATCATGATTGGGACTATACTAGCTACGAAGCCGGAATCACCTACTACTTTTAATAGCAGATAATTGAGTGACTCCTCAACTCAAGCATTTGTAAATTAATAAATTAATTTCCAATAAGCCCAATTTAAGAAACAGAGATTGGACTTAATTTGTGTACGACTTTATCTCATAACAATCCATAGTATCGACCTATCCTATTGTTTTAATTATAGTTTAATATTAAACCACAAGATTTAAAATCAAATGTCCTATTGTGACTAGCCGTGTAAAGAATATCATTTACTTACTGAGATGGACTGCTGACATTATAGTCATAGAGTCCTACAGCAAGGATGCGATCAGTTAAGGTGCTTTAGTTACGATCGTTGCTTCAAGGATGAAACACGAGGCATCTTTCTAGGGTCTGTTAATGAGTGTATTAACAATCAATACTTCGGTTTCGTTTCAAGGATGAAACGAAACCGACTCTAGATACAGCTATAAGAATACATCACGATCTAATACCGATTACCTGATTGTGATCAATGCTATTATCTATTAACCTTATAGAGCTACTCTCACTAGAAGTTCTTACTTATGACTATTTACTGCATAACTCAGGCTCGAATGAACTCAAGCCGATTGCCTGGCAAAGTTTTGAAGACAATTAATGGTCGACCATTGATATCACTTCATCTGGATAGACTGTCACGTGCGCGTTCAGTGGATAAAGTAATAGTAGCTTCGTCGAATAGTAGCAGCAACCGAAATTTAATTACCTACTTAGAAGATGGTAATGTGCCATATTTTGAAGGCAGTGAGTCCGATGTACTAAGCCGTTTTTACCAAACAGCACTTGCATTTGGTGCCCAGGCTAATGACTTAATCATTAGAGTGACATCCGACTGTCCATTAATCTGTGCTGATTTAATTAACCAATTGGTAAGCTACTATCAATCATCTGACTGTGATTATGCGCGTATTGACACCAACAGCTATCCGCGTGGCTTTGATGCTGAAATATTTACAATGCAGATGTTAGAAGAGGCTAACAATCAGGCTAAAACAGATCATCAGCGAGAACATGTGACGCCCTTTTTCTATCAACAGAACAGTCAATATAAAACCTCAGCAATGGTAAATACTCAAGGCGATGAGTCTAATTTTAGACTCTGTGTAGATGAAGCTGAAGATTTTCAACTAATGAGTAAATTAGTAGAAGCCTTTCCAAGTAATTATTTAAAAGTCCAATATAGAGACATCATTAATTACTTAGAGAAGCACCCAGAATTAACTCAAATAAATCAACATATTCAGCAGCACTGATAGTTACTTATAGTTCGGTCAGTAGATCTATAGCTGCGAAAATATCATCCGCAACATGTTCCGCCTCTTGCTCTGGCTTCGGTTTTTTATCTTTATGTTGTCCCTGGTTAAGTCGTATCGTTTTAAATCCTAAAGGTTTAATTCCAACGAAATCCTTATCAATATTATCAGCGATATAAACTACTTCTTCTGTGCTGCAACCTTCCAGTGAGGCAATCTCTTCAAAACACTTCGGCGAAGGCTTTACATAATCCTGACCAAATTCGTAGGTAACAAAACACTTTTTAATTAGATCGGTATCCAGTAATCCCAGAACATCTAATTTTCTTTGTTGCACAAAAGCATGGCCATCTGTGACCACATAAAGCGGATACTGTTTAGCTAGCTTTTTTAAGAGCCGCTTGGTTCGATTTGGAATTCTAATCGATGGCCAATGCTTGCGGTATAGAGCAACACATTGATCAATTAACTCAGGAGTAAATACCCCTTTTTGGGCCAATACACGATCAAAAATTTTACTGCGCGAAACAGCAAGTGAGGCCTGTAGTTGCCGATCAGTATCCTCAACATCCCAACGAAAACGCTCAGAAAGTACCTCCGCAACATGTTTAAGCCCACTGCGAACATATTCTAATTCATCGTAGAGTGTATCGTCTAAATCAAAGACTAAAACTTTAATGGTCATTTAACTGTATTACTCGTTCTTGTTTGTATTTAATTAGCTGCTTATTTTCTTGATAACTGTCTAACACTTGCCCTTGAAGACAAAGGCCAGCAGACTCACGTCCAAACCAATAAAACGACTTCAGCCCTAATGCCACTGATAATCCAGAGGCACCGCCATATCGAGGATTTACTTCAATTATATGAAGTTTTCCCGTCCCATCTTTGATTATTTGGATCAGATTATGACCATACAATTTTAAATACTGACCCACTTCAATTGCAAGCTCAGATATTTCATTATCAATGACACTGGTTGTCTTAACTGACTCACCATTTTCAATAACGTCTCGACTACGAACTACATTACCGATGCAGTCACCCATTGCTGAGAAGTACAAGTCAACACTGTATTCTTTACCACTTATAAAGGGTTGATAAACAGCCTGTTGTAACTGGCTTGCGGTATTATTAGCTGATTGCAAATCTACATCAAGCGCCAATGAATGGCTACCAGAACCAAAACGTTCTTTTACAACCCATGATTGCTGTTCTGTATCAGTTTCTAAGGTTGTTTTAATGACTGGAAACTTATCTGTAAGCTGTTCATAAAATTGCAGCTTATCGAGGCAGGTTTCAATAGTATCTTGATTGCCTATCATGGTCGCGATTCCAGCTTCCTGTAACGGCTCTTTATACTGAGCATAAAAGCTTAATTCAGCATCCCTTGAAGGAATAATGTGAGTAATACCAATAGATTTACAATACTTTATTAATGTCTGAATAGTTAGATTATTTAATAGCGGCATATGCCAAAAATCGGCAACAAAATGTTTGCCAATACAGTTTTCATCCGCATCCGCACCAATAACCTCTGCCATAGAATCTAACTGCCGGAATCCAGCCGCAACAGCCTGAATCATAGGAACTTTGGCAGACACACTGCTGATTAGAATCTTATATGATGACATGGATTACATTCCCTAAAGCAGGCTATTAATAGCCGTTAACAACTTGTCATTTGAAGTTATTTGATAGTCTGACATTAGTGTAGCATGCATTGTATTCAATGCATCCGAATCAAACCAGATGTTATGGCATAACTGTCCAACTGACTCTAGAGAAGATGTTCCGAGATAATTAAAGCCTATGGCAAAACCGCTTTTTTCTGCCTGCCTAGCAGCTTCCATTTGATTCTCAGCAAGACAGATTAATATCGAAGGCGTTGCACAGGCCTGTAATTCATAAATTGTCCCGCCTGCTGCAGATATCGCTAGCCTAGACGCCATAAATACCGAACTTAAGTCCTCATTCTGATGAATATGTGTCATTTGCAAACTACTGTCATCGATGAACGCTCTAATGTCATTCAGTGCAGGATATAAATTAGTCGTAACAATATTAAAAATTGGTATATTATCGCCCCAATCAAGCCCTGATAATGTCTCTAATAGCGGCAAGGTAAGATCCTGTGTATCAGCACCACCCATAATGATGCTTATTGCATTACGACTAAGCCAGCCATCCCTATTAGAACTCGCACTAAAAGCATTGTTTAAAGAGTTACGACAATTTATGTACGGTTGTGACAATACCTGATATTCAGCACCCAGACATAGCCGTGCGCCCTGAGCACTTTGAGTGTAATCTATTGATTCAGCATTATTGCCAGTATTGATGAGCAGATTACAATGATAGTTACTGCAATCATTAATGTCATCAAATGCCACAATGGGCAGACCAAGATCCGCTAGTGACTTCCTATAGTCTGAAGTAAAACCATATCCATCAATAATAATCAGCTTGATGCTATTGTTTTGAATTAAAACTTTTAGCTCTGTAATAATAGAAATATCTGTAATTGTAGAACTGATGGTATGTTTGCTTATAAAGTCAGTTGGAACAAAAATATCTTTATCTTTTATTAATGCATCAAATATAAAGTGTATTCTGTGCCCTTCTGCGTCTAATATTTGAGCTAATCTATAGCACCGAAGCCAATGACCCAAGCCAGATTCTTTACTCATTTCTGATAAGAAAAGAATACTCACTAGTCAGACTCCACCATAGACCAGTCTAATGGTGTTCCTTTTGAAATATTTGTCAGTGCCATCTTGCCTATGACCGTATCCCATTCTTTGGGTTCTAACCCGAATGAAGGCCGTATAATTTGTAAATTATCGACACTCAATATTTCGCCCTTCTTTATCTCAGCCTTACAATATATTGAGCGCCGATACTTTTTGGATTTTTGTTCGGCATCAGAACCACCATAGGTTACTTCACCCATAGCTTCCCAAGCGCGGTGAGTCTCCTGAACCAGTAACTTAAATTCATCCGGCTCCATTGAGAACTCGGCGTCTACCACACCAGAGCTTCTATCCAGCACAAAATGTTTTTCTATCACACAGGCACCTAAGGCAACAGAGGCAACAGCAACGCCGATACCTCGACTATGATCTGATAGTCCGACCGGACAGCCAAATCTATCTTTCATGTCCGTTATCGTATTGAGGTGGCTATTCTCGGGACTCGATGGATAGGTCGAGGTACATTTAAGTAAAACGATTTCATCACAGCCAGCATCACGAGCACTATCAACAGCAAGTTGAATTTCTTCAATGCTTGCCATGCCAGCAGATATGATAAGCGGCTTTCCTTTAGACGCTGCATGCTTAATTAATGGAATATCATTAATCTCAAATGATGCGATTTTAAAGCAAGGAACGCCCAAACCATCAAGGAAGTCTACGGCCTCGCAATCAAAGGGTGAGCTAAATGCAATTAAACCAAGAGACTGCGCTTTTTCAAAAAGCACCTGATGCCATTCATAGGGTGTCGAGGCTTTTTCATACAGGCTATAAAGGTTCTCTCCTTGCCAAAGACTGTCATCTTCCGAGACATTAAAGTCATCACCATTTAAGTCCAAAGTCATGGTATCAGCACGGTAGGTTTGAAGTTTAATGGCATCAACTCCAGCTACAGCTGCTGCTTCAACCAAGGCTAGCGCAGTATTTAGATCTTGCCCATGATTACCACTCAGCTCAGCGATAATAAAAGGTCGAGAACCCATTGCTATATTAATGTCTTTTAAAGTTGCCATGATTAATTGTATCTAGCCTTAGTCTTTGCTGTCTATGAACCTTGATAATCATTAACAGCATTGATTATATAATCCACTTCTTGAGAAGACAGTACCGGAGATATGGGTAAAGAAACAATTTCTTTCGCCATTTGTTCAGCTACAGGTTGAGTATCAAACTGACCTTCAAAACACAGTTGTTGATTTATCGCTACTGGATAATGTATCGAAACTTCAATGCTCGAGCTTTTCATATGCTGCAGAAACTTTTCTCTACTTTGCACTCGAATAACATATTGATGGAATACATGTTCTTCAATATTATTCCAATGAGGTTTACTAATCTCTGCGTTGGATATTTCTTCATTGTACTTATTCGCTATTGCTCTTCTGGTTGCAATTTCGACATCTAAATACTTTAATTTTACTCGAAGCATTGCCGCTTGAATTTCATCTAGCCTAGAATTCACACCACGACACTCACTTTGGTATTTTGTTATTGAACCATAGTTAGCAAGTTTTCTTACAGTCTCTAAAAATTCTCTATCGTTACTACAAACAGCCCCTGCATCTCCAAGTGCTCCGAGATTTTTTCCCGGATAAAAACTAAAGCATGATGCGTCACCAAATGAACCTGACTTAATAGTTTTTAAAGATGCACCATGAGATTGCGCACAATCTTCGAGAACTAATAACTCGTTAGCCTTAGCAAAAGCCATGATTTCATCCATCGGAGAAACCTGTCCATATAGATGCACTGGGAGTATAGCTCGTGTATTTTTGGAGACTTGAGAACTGATGGAGTTTACGTCAAGGTTAAAAGTTAAAGGGTTAGGATCGACCAATACGGGCTTGAGGTTATTTTCTGTAATCGCTAGTACTGATGCGACAAAGGTATTCGACTGCACAATGACTTCATCATTATCCTTTAATCTACCCAGCTCCTTCCAAGCTCTGATCGATAAAGAAAGTGCATCAAATCCATTGCCCACGCCAAGACAATGCTCAACACCAAGATAGTGAGCAAACTCCGACTCAAAGGCAGCCACTTCATCACTATTAATATACCAACCAGAGTCAATGACTTTCGAGCAAGCTTGCTTAAGCTCATCCTCATATTGAGCATTTATTTTTTGTAAATTTAAAAATTTAATCATCGCTCACACTTATGAAATATCATAGTCGTTTAAATCAAGATCGTTGACTGAATTCAACCACTCTTTCACCACCTCTTCAGGATAGCCTCTATGAAAATGGCGTCGCCAAGGATAAGCGGGTAAGTCACTGCCATCCTTAAGTTTAATTTTATTGGTTTTGCAAATTGTTTTAGCTGGAGAACCCACCACAACTGTATCTTTTTCAGGATTATCTCTGACGGTACTATTGGCACCAACTAAAACCCCTTTTGCTACAGTAACTCCGGGTAAAACAACTGACATGGCAGCGATCACAACAAAATCTTCAAGTATTACACCTTTAACGACATCACTCGGTGGATGAGGATCATTGGTTAATACAGTATAGGGTAGTAACCAGATATAGTTCTTAAGCACAGAGCCTTGTGCGATAAACACATTGCTTTGAGTTTTTACATGATCACCAATAGAGCAATGTCCTTGAAAGTCACCCATACTGCCTATCTGAAGCCCTATTCCAGCATGCGTATTCTCTCGCACCAAAACACTATGGCCGGTCACTAAATTTTTACCGAATGTGGATGATTCATAAAATACTGAATGTGAGCGTATCAGGCTGTCACTGCCAATTTGAAGTGGACTTTTATCTGACAATTCACTTTCAATACCAATCTCACAATGAGAACCAATTGAAGTGTTATCTGCTATTTCGACATTATCATGGATGATGGTAAATGGCCCAACACGAACGTTTCGACCAAGCCTAGCTTTAGGGCTAATAATGGCTGTATCAGCTATCATCAGAAATAGCCTTTAGGAACTCATTATAGTCACGAATATAGTCTTGTTCATGAAAGTATTGATCTGCAAAAACGACCAAAATGCAGTCATCGCTAAAATTATGCATCTCTCGCCAAATATGATCTTTAATATATATACCAACCAAAGGGCTATTCAAATTAACCACTTCATTCTTCACGCCGTTGTCTAACTTAATCTCGCAGCTACCCTTTATGCATACGAGCACTTGCTGCAATGTTTTATGAGCATGGAAGCCACGGGAAATATCCTGCTGCGTATCATAAATCACATACATCCGCTGTATACCAAAAGGTATTTCATGAGCAGATTCAAAGGAAGTTAACGCGCCTCTACTATCTCGATGTTCTTTAAAGTTGAGAAGTTTATACAATGCTTACTCCAAATTATATTGATACAGTATTATGTGTTGCTCTCTAGCCAGCTCTTTATCTCTTGTAGAGAGATCTGGTAATTCTCCCAAAATAGCTCTCTAGTTAACTTGCCATTTGTTTTATAGGTAAGGTATTCCAAATTAACAGAATAAGCCGTAGCTAAATTTGGATAACACGCTAGATCGCCTAAATTTTCAGCCTGCCAACATAAAGCTTTTGCACCCTTTTGGGAAAATATAAGGTTGGCCCAAGCGGCCCCAGTAGGGCCTACTATATATTCCGCATTTTGAAATAATGACACTTGCTCTAAAAAACTTAGATCCTCAGTGTAATAGCATTCAAATCCATAATCCATGAGTAATTCTGTAATCTCATCCTGATTAAATGATCGAATAGGCCCTTTTCTACCAATGTATATTCTGGTTGACGACTGAAACTTTGATGTCATCGATTTTGTTTGATTTATAGCACAATCAGAAATGAAATTAAGTGTTTCGTGGCGTAAATAATTTTGCCAAGCATGGCTTTGTCCATATTTCAGATTAATAGCTAGATTGTTATTCGGTGTTGTAATTACCAGTAAGTCATTGACCATATATGACTTATTCTGGTCCATTAATATTACTTCTCTATCTATATTTAAACTATCAAAACACGCTTTTAGAGATGCTATCGATAAGGTTTTCTTTGGCAGTAATATTGGATAGTCGGAATACCTAGCATCAATTTTATCGAGGTAATAAAGTTGTGAAAACAGCTCTATGATGCAATGGTAATAATTGCCATCACTCACTGCATTAATTACCAATGCTTTATCTAATAGCTGTTCTTCATAGCACTTGATAATGGATAACTTTTTGCCATATTTTATTAACCGCCCACCCGAATAATCACCTTGCTCAAAGCCATCCTCGAGTCCACGCTCAATAATCAAACGGTCATCGATAATCCATGTTCTGCTTGTGTAGTCTGTAACGGCGTTTTTAAATCGATATAAATTAACAGCAGGTATCTCAACCAATGATTTGCTCTGTTCTGTTCCTAAGTAATGAGGTGCCGTTGATAAAAATGGTTTTTTATTAGCCAGTGTTTGTACAATATTTTGTTTCTGCTCATCAAGCCAAGATACGCTTTTAAGTGCGAGACCTTTGTCTACATAAAAGTAGTCTAATAATGTCCTTGTAATTAGATTATCAAAATTAGATAAAAACTCGAATACCAACTGTTCTAATGATTCCCTAAGCGATTGTTTACCGCCAGGCGTTGCATACTTTGTAAAATACTCAATGTTAATGTCAGCAGCTATATTTTGATCAATCAAACCTTGCTCAATTTCTTTATAGGCTTGGCTAGCAAGGATCAAAGCATCAAACTTAATACTTGAGAGTTCTGTTGGCGATAAAATGGTCCGCCCCATAAAGCGCTTACCATGCAAACTACTATTATTATCAGTGTAATTTAAAATATCCACATCAGAGCGTATCGCTTTTGTAACAAGCGAAGCTAGGCCGCCAGTTCCGAAAACAACGACTTTTTTACGACTATTGTGTTTATTAAAATTAAACATGAAAATTTAGTATTCAGATTACTTACAGAGTATAAAACTGAGCAATTTAATTACCATCCTCTTACGATTATAAATACAGTTGCAACAGTTACTTTATCGCCTAAATCTGGCTTCTCTTTAGCTCGGTGAAATTACTTTGGTCACTTCATCTGGAGAACACCACATTAGCACATCAAGTATTGATAGGTTCTCAATATACTCAAATGGCTTAATACATACATAATCTATCTTTGGGGGATTGAAGAAAGACAGTTCAATCTGAGCCTCATCAAATGCACTTTGATCAAATAACTCTTTGCCTCCAAGTGGGTTAATATAAACGCTAGCATGGCAGTGTTTGCTTATTTCTAGCGCCCACTGACCTGGATGGTGAATTGATGAATAATCAATGTCCATATGTGAAGAAATGGCATAATTAAAATTGATACCCAAATAATCACAAACAGATTGTAAACAGCTTATATTTATATCAACCA
>Ga0316204_10002484_pt1 | contig 41509 bp, 31 predicted proteins | sample 6monrhotite_MG_2_FD_205661 | JGI IMG/M metagenome (GOLD analysis project Ga0316204, IMG submission 205661) | Microbial mat bacterial communities from mineral coupon in-situ incubated in ocean water Damariscotta River, Maine, United States -... | ecosystem: Environmental > Aquatic > Marine >...
ACCGTGATATCCCGTTGTTGGCGTTGACAGGCTTAAACCAAGAATCAGACCGACAAAAAGCGCTGGAAGCTGGATTTGACAAGTTTGAACTCAAACTGAACAAAAAAAACATCCTCTCTTCTGTTGATGGACTACTGCTTAAGGCCCAAGAGGAACAGCCATGAAATATGTTATTTTTGCGCTCCAATCCAAGAAATTTGGGATTGATATCCACCTGATCCACGAGTTTTCAAAGGCACCCTATATTTCAGCGGTGCTGGGGCAAAGCTCTAAAGTGGCTGGTTTAGTGAACCTGCGAGGCCGAATCACACTGGCTCTTGATTTAGGGTGCTGCTTCGATCTTGCCCCCGAAATCAAAGGGACGAAGCCAAAAACCATGATTGTTTTAGACAGCCAAGACAACCTGAGTGACGAAGCCAAGGCCCTGGGAGTCGTCAGCCACACCGAACCCCTTATCTTGCTGATCGACCGGATCATCAGTATCGTTGAAGTGGAGGCGACCGACTTTCACCCGGTCCCCTCACAAAAAGAGAATGACCTCATCGATGGCCTGATTCAAGTTGATAACGAACTCATCCCACTTCTATCTATCCCACAATTAATCAACACCCTTGCTTAAACCACGGAGAGCACCATGAGTCTATCCTCAAGTCCAACTGTAAACCAAGATTCACCGGCAACAAAACGTCGGCAGTTCAGCATATTTGACCCGGCAATCACCTTTGAACACCGTGAATTTTATGAAACCATTGTCAACCGCCTCAACGGCATCTTTCCTCTTTGTAGCCAAGGAAAGTCCGCCTCGGTAGAGATCAGCGAAAACCCGACAGAACGACAGCAGGTGACAGACTTAATGAAACAGGTTGAGCAATTTGCCTCGGATCTGTTGAAGGTAAATAAGGAATTATTCAACCAGTTTTATCAATCTAAAGAAGACCTACACCAAGCGATTTTAAGCACAACCGCCCACAACACCATCAACCTGATCGACCGAAACCTGTTGGAGCGTACCTGTGATGTTCGCTGGTGGGCTTTAGAGCTTTCCTTTTCTGACTGCATTTCCTTCGCCCTAAAAACTAAAGAAGAAGCTTCGCATTTAGCGGAGGAAACAGCCAAATTGAGGAATCTGGCCAACCTATCAAACAGGTCTGAATCCATCACCCTCCAAGAAGACCAACAAGGAAAGGGCTTATTGGCCCAGATCGATGAACTAACAAAGATTTGGAACCAACCTGTTTTGGCCCTGTTGAAACCTGAAATGTTTGTTCACCTGGAACGGCTCCTTGAAGATATCACTGAGGGATCAAAAGAGTTCGGGGCAGACCGGTTGAATCAAGGTGAACTGACCGGCTTCACTGAAAACCTGAAGGAACTGCACCTCAAACTAGATTTTGCCAATTTGAGGTTAGAAGATATCAACAACTCATACACCCTCTACCGTGACATTGTGATTGTGGGTCCGCAAGGCTACATCATTGCAAGCTCAAACCGCACCAACAGGGACAAAGTCGTCGGGATAAATGTCGCTGAAGAAGACTGGTTTCGTGGAGCGATGGAGACTCTGGACGGGAACAGCTACTACACCCAAGATGTGCAACCATCAAAAATTGAGTCTCAAAATTCTTTGGTCTACAGCACAGCTATACGCAAGAACAGTGAGGAACATGGGGATGTGATTGGTGTGATGGGGGTCTTTTTTGATTTCCAAGGGGAGGCCGACCTGATCCTCAACGAATACATCCCCAAAAATGAAAAACATCAGCCCATTGATGGCTGTTACAGCCTGTTCACCAATCAACAAGGCCAGATCATCGCCTCTAGCGATGAAGTAATCTTGCCAACCAGCAGTTTTGCTCATATCCCCAAGGCGCATCGGTATTTGGATACAGGAGAAAACATCGGTAGCTACACCGTCTTTGAGGGCAAAGAAAGCGCATTGGTCTCTTGTAAAACCGCTGGATATCTAGAATACGAAGGTTTAGGTTGGACTGCCCATCTGGTGATCCCAAAAGAAGATGTGTTTAAAAGCGATGTTGAGCAGAGCAGTATCTTTGAAATCAACTCGCAGCTGCTCACTGAATCCTGCTTGATCCCCAAGGTCAACCAAGAGACTTTCTTGAAAGTTCAAGATGACAAAGAAGCGATCCAGCTGATCAGCCTGAACGGGATTGTATTTGCTTCAAAACTAGGCCGCCGGGGTGTGGCTTTAGGACCAATTTTCCAACAAGTCACCCAAACTGGATCGTTTGCCACAGAAAAGATGGAAGAGTTACTGGAAGAAATGGCTCTCGGGGTTTTCAATTTATACCTCAAGTCCTTAGAAAATTTCTCCAAACAGGCGATTGACATCATCGACCGGAATCTCTTCGAACGGTCCGCCGATATCCGCTGGTGGTCAACAGACCAAGTTTTCTGGGATGCTTTACAAAGCCCTTCGGAAGAAACCGCACAAAAGGCTGGGAACAGGCTCCGTGTGATCAACGGGAACTATACCATGTACAGAAACTTGGTGTTGATTGATGCACAGGGAGAGTTTGTCGCCTGTTCTCGAACCGAACTGGAACGAGAGTTGAGGCAGATGGATTTCGCCGATCAAAGCTGGTTCCAGAGTGCCATGAGGGCTAGAGACTCATCTCAGTACGGAGTTGCGGACGTCAACCAAAGTCCTTTGGAAAAGAAAAAGCAGACTTCGTTGATTTACGTTGGCTCTGTCCGTGAGAACGGCACAAGAACGGGGGAAGTGCTTGGGGTGCTGGCCATTTTATTTGATTGGGATAAAGAAGCAAACTCTGTGTTACAAAGCTGCTTACCTCGCACCAACAAAAGCGAGCCCATTGATGGGGTGATCGGTTTTTACACCAATCAAGACTGTGAAATCATTGAAACCACAGATCCAGTTTCATTCCCGCTAGGTCAGGTGATTCAAATGACGCCACCATTCGATGGACTCAAAAGCGGTGAATCCCGCTCTGGGTTCATCCAACTGGCAGACCGTCAATATATCATGGGAGTCACCCAAACTAAAGGATACCGAGAGTACAGCGGCCTCAACTGGAAGGCCCATATCCTTCGGCCCGTCTATTAAGGTTCAGCAGCTTCCAGGACCAGCAGCGCTGGTCCTGGCTACTCAGGGAGCTGGTCATTCCTGCCTGGAATAGCCAACTTCAACAGACAATCGCTGAAAAACCTATCGGCGACAGCTCAGTTTTTTGCCTACGAAACCTATCTTGATAGCGTTTTTAGAACTTCTGTTTTTGGGCAAAAAAAAACCCGCTTTGGAGCCAGTCCAAAGCGGGTTTTATCATCCTAAAAGGAAACGGGTTTATTCGTCTTCTTTGAGTTTTTCTGCTCTTGCCTTGATCACTTCTTCCTGGATGTTTCGAGGAACCGATGCATAGGAATCAAATTCCATCGCAAAGGTCGCCTTGCCCTGGGTTGCAGAACGTAACGAAGTTGAGTAACCAAACATTTCTGAAAGAGGCACAGTCGCTGTAATGATCGTCATTTCATCACGCATTTCTGAACCACCGATGATCCCACGACGAGAGGAAAGGTCACCAATCACTCCACCTTGGAATTCTGCAGGAGTTTCAACTTCCACAGCCATCATCGGCTCTAACAAGACAGCGCCCGCTTTGCGGACCGCTTGTTTCATCGCCTGACGAGAACAAAGCCTAAAGGCCATGTCGGAAGAATCCACATCGTGGTACTTACCGTCGACCAATGTAATTTTAACACCAACCATCGGGAAAGCCGCCAAAGGCCCTTCAACCATAATGTCCTTGAAACCAGCCTGACAAGCGCTGATGAATTCAGTTGGGATCGAACCACCCTTAATTTTATTCACAAACTCAAAGTCTTCTGCGCCTTCCACCGTCATATCGACAGGTGCAATGTCGCCCATCACACAAGCGTACTGACCAGAACCACCGGTTTGTTTTTTGTGGGTGTAATCAAACTTAGCTGGGGTCGTGATCGCTTCACGGTAGTTCACCTGAGGTGCACCAACTTCGATAGGCACATCATACTCACGTTGCATCCGCTCGATGTAAATTTCTAAGTGTAGCTCGCCCATTCCCTTGATGATGGTCTCGCCTGACTCTCGGTCAGTAGACACTCGGAAGGTCGGATCTTCTTTCATGAACCGAGATAACGCCTTAGACATTCGGTCCACTGCGCTAGAATCAGTACACTTGATCGCCAAGCTGATCACGGGGTCAGCGATGAACATTGATTCAAGAACCACTTTCAACTTATCGTCGCAGAAGGTATCACCTGAAGCACAGTCTACACCGACCAAAGAAACGATGTCCCCCGCCATGGCTGTGTCAATATTTTCACGATCGTTGGAGTGCATCCGCACAATTCGACCGACCCGAATTTTCTTACCGGTTCGGACGTTATAAATCGAAGAACCTTTTTCTAAGGTCCCTTGATAGATCCGAATGTAGGTCAACTGACCAAATTGCTCTTCAGTGATTTTGAAGGCCATCAACACCAAAGGTCCGGTTGGATCTGGGAGGATTTCCATTTCTTCACCGTTATCAACACGGGTGGCCTTAGCTGGCCGTGCTTCAATCGGAGAAGGCAAGTAGCGGATTACAGCGTCAAGGAGAGGCTGAACAGCCTTATTTTTAAACGCAGAACCCATGTAAACAGGGGTGAACTGTAGGCTGTTGATACCTTCCCAAACAGCTTTGTGGATTACATCAACATCAATGTCCTTCCCTTCCATCAGGTCTTCCATCAACTGGTCGTCAAACATAGACACAGCTTCCAGCATTTCCATTCGTTTCTCTTCAGCCATTTCTAACATGTCTTCTGGGATGTCTTTCACAATGACATCATCGCCTTTTTCGCCTTCATTGTAATAGGCTTTCATGGCAACCAAATCGACTACACCGACAAAAGCTTCTTCAGCACCAATCGGCAACTGCATCGCAACAGCGTTATGGCCCAGCTTGTCTCGCAGGTCAGCAATGCCCTTCCAGGGATCGGCACCCATTCGGTCCATTTTGTTGATGAAGCACAGTCGTGGGACGCTGTATCGTTTCATCTGACGGTCAACAGTGATCGACTGAGACTGGACACCAGCTACAGCACAAAGCACCATGATCGCACCATCTAGCACACGAAGGCTTCGCTCTACTTCTACCGTAAAGTCGACGTGTCCCGGTGTATCGATGATGTTGATCGTTTTATCTTGCCAGTACACGGTGGTCGCTGCCGAGGTAATGGTGATGCCTTTTTCTTTTTCCAATTCCATGTGGTCCATGGTCGCACCGGAACCACCACCTCTGACTTCTTCAATCTTGTGGATCTTACCAGCGTAATAAAGGATCCGTTCAGTCAAAGTGGTCTTTCCACTGTCAATATGGGCGGAAATCCCGATATTGCGCAAATTCTCGATTGTTTTCATCTTGAGGTTCGTCCCTGGATGGAATTGGGTGTTTCAGCGACTCTATAGTCAGCACGTCGTATATCTACCTACGCTAAAATTACCAAGCGACTTTGTCTATGGGTTTTTGTTCAATCAGGCAAGAATTCAGGGATGCAAACCTTGTTTAGCTTCCCGATTTTCACCATCTCTTCTTGAAACCGCTGGAAACCGGCCAAATAGCTCGGGCCTAATTGGTAGTGAAGGTTGGCAAAGTATGCCTCACAAGCTTCAGGATTTGGGAAGGCCACTGAGTACCGTTCCTGTGCCATATCAGACAATAAGCCGAATGCAGCGTCACGGCTAGCCAGCAGACTTTGCGCAACTTTGCGTACTAATCCTGGCTGTTGATCAGCGACAACCTTGCGGACCACCCAAAGGGCAAACACAAAAGGCAAACCGGTTTTTTCTTTCCACCAAGCCCCTAAATCAAAAACATATCGGTCTTTTTTTTGATAAAACCGACGGATTGCTTGGTCCGCAATCAATAAAGTAGCCACATGGGGCTGCTTCGGGTCGGTGGAAAAGACCACATTTTGCCCTTCAAGAAGATACTGGATGAGATGCACCGAAGTCAACGAATGGGTGGTCAACAAAATCGTGCAATCCCGAAGTTCGGACAGGGGGCAATCTGCAAACAAATAAATCGAGTACACCGGCCCATCAGAACCGACCGACAAGTCAGGCAATACATAATACAGCTCAGGGCGTAACGCATACTCAAAAGAGGAAACCGCCGACAAGTCGATCTGTCCCTGGTTGAGTTTGCGATTAAGCTCTGTTACAGTATCGAACACGGGCTCAAACGGCTGTTCGTCTTGATTTGAAAGTAGCTGATAATACACCGGCAGGACGTTAAGCACGTCGATCACACCTAGTTTGAGCATATGGGGTTCCCCTAAAATTTAATTCCAGGATTAACCATGACCCCCTTGGTTGACAAGCGTAAACTCTCCTTATTGATCACCGGAGATGAAGTTCTCTATGGCGATATCACCGACACGAACTCTTCGCTCATCAGCAAAGCCTTTGAGGAGTTTGGTTTCCGAGCCCTTAAAAAGCGTGTTGTCGGTGATGATTTAGACAGCTTAGTGTTGGAATTACGCGAGCTAGCGCCGATTTCCAACATTCTGGTGATCAACGGCGGACTGGGCTCTACGGTGGATGATAAAACAAACTGCGCCGTCGCCAAGGCTTTTGCTCTGGAGTTAGTGGAGCACCCAAGCGCCAAACGACACTTAGAAAACCGAGGTATCACTTCGGTCGAAGTGGGCTCCCCTTGGTATAAACAATGTTTGTTACCCAAAGGAGCTCAGACCTTCGAAAACCCAGCCGGTAGCGCACTTGGGTATTGTATCAAAACGTCAGAGGGCTACTTGATCGCCACGCCAGGGCCACCGCAAGAGCTGGCGGCGATGTTAGAAAAAGCCATCATGCCTTGGGCACGGAAGATTTACCCCGAAAACTCCCTGGGGCAGTTGAGCCGGTTCATGGTTTTTGGGGTCGGGGAATCGCAGATAGAAAAAAAAATCCTCACCCATTTTAAAGACCACCCTCAGCACCCCTTTGAGAGACTTAAACTTGGGTTCCGAGCCGTGGCTCCGTTTACAGAGGTAAAGCTTTGGGGCGAGGCAGAAGAGAAGTTGTTCCTCGAATACATCGATAAAGAATTGCTCGAAATTTTAGGGGATTCTTGTTTCAGCCGAGGCCCCGAGATGCCGCTGTTGGTCAGCGAACTTCTCAGGCAACGGTCCGCCACCCTCAGCTTAGCCGAGTCCTGTACGGGAGGTTTATTGGCGAGTATGATCACTGCGTTGCCTGGAGCTTCTGATATATTGCTCGCCGGGGTTGTTTCTTATGCCTATGCCGCTAAGGAACAGTTTTTGGGGGTTAACCACCAACGTTTGGTCGAAAAAGGTGCGGTCAGCCAGACCGTAGCTGAGGAAATGTTCCATGGCATCATCGACCGTTCCAAGTCAGACTACAGCATCGCCATCACCGGGATTGCCGGGCCAAGCGGCGGGCTGCCCAACAAGCCCGTCGGAACTGTTTTTATCACCGTTGGCACTAAAGACCGGCACCATACCCGACGTTTAGTGGTTGCAAAGGAACGCAGCACATTCCAGAGACATGTTGCGCTAACCGCCTTGGACTTACTTCGACGGTATATATTAGACCTCGAGTTAGACGCCCCCTACTATTTTGATGGGCTTTCAAAAGAATCAACTTGAAGAAGGGGTTGACAGTCTAGGTGTCCCGCTGTTAGTGCTAAAGGATAAACCAAAACTGCTTAATTTTATTTGACCGAAGGAAGGTTAAGGTTACATGGAAATCAAAGTCATTAACAATCAGGTTGAACGCTCAATGCGAGAACTGAAGCGTCTCCTGATCCGAGAAGGATTGTTCAAAGAACTGAAAAAACGTCGATTCTACGCCAAGCCAAGCGTTAAACGCAAAGTGAAACGAGAAGAGGCCGAAAAAACCCGTCATAAGGACCGGAAACGAGCAGCAGCTCGGGCACGAAACTTCCTTTAGTCGAATGATTTAGAGAGCAGGAAATCCTGCTCTCTATCTCCAACCCAATGTTTTTCTTCCGAAGTCCACTGCTTCTCTGTGATCGCTGCAGAAAACTGACTGGCGAAGTTTTGACCAATCGACTGACATAGTTGATTAACGTCTACAGCCCCTTTCCCTAGTTGATCTAAGCCAATCATTTCTTCCTCCCAAACAGAAGCATCTCGACCTGGCCAGACCCCTTGGCATAACGCCAAATCATAACTCAATAAAATAGACCCATGTTGCAGCAACCGGCCCGCTTTACGTCGTTGCGCCGAGCCAACCAGCTTACGAGAGTCCACTTTCACTTCGTGACCCTGGGTGACTGAAAAGCATACGCTGCTAGCGGGCTTAAACTTCCCGCCATCCGCCGTGGTTACCCCGTACCCAAGCTGGTTTAATCCGTCTAATATCGGTTGACGGACTTGCTGATAACTCTCCAAAATGGAACGAGGAAAGGGAGGGGTCGACGAAGCGAAGCTGTAGGTCAATTCTTGGTGATGCAAAACCGCCTGCCCCCCTGTGGCCCTACGCACCACATCAATGCTGTGGGACTCACAGAACCCTAAGTCAATCTGGCCATCAAGAGCCTGAAACCGCCCCAAAGACAAGGTTGGTTTCGACCATTGATAAAGCCGTAAAAAATTCCCCGGGTGTTCTAACATCCATTGATCCACTGCCATCAAACGAGGGCCGTCGGACACTTCAAAGGGGATTAACTCGATTTGGTCTAACTGAATTTTCATGGCTGATAGTAACTATAAACGAAAACCAAAATGGCTGACAGTCCCTTTACCTAAAGGGGAAGAATTTCGGCAAATCCAGCAAATCACACAGCGCCGAGGCTTGCCCACCGTTTGTGAAGAAGCAAAGTGCCCCAACCTGGGGGAGTGCTGGTCTTCGGGTACGGCAACCTTCATGTTGCTTGGTGAAACCTGTACCCGAGCTTGCCGGTTTTGCAGTGTCCAAACCCAAGCGAACCCCGCCCCACCTGACCCAGATGAGCCACAAAAGATCGCCTTATCCGCAAAGGAAATGGGCCTGAAATACCTAGTGCTGACCACTGTCAACCGGGATGAATTACCTGACCAAGGGGTCGGGCATATGCTCAATGTATTGCAGCAAGTGCAAAGCCTCAACCCCCAACTTAAAATTGAGCTTTTGATGCCCGATTTTTGTGGTGATTTTTCTTTAGTGGATCGGCTTTTGGACTCTCCGGCCCTGGTCTTAGGCCATAACCTGGAATGTGTGTCCCGGTTGAGCCCCAAAGTTCGAGACCCAAAGGCAAGTTACCAACAATCCCTTGATCTGCTGAGCTATATCAAAAAACAACGGCCTGAACAATCGACCAAATCTTCTTTACTGGTGGGCCTTGGTGAAACTCAGCAGGAGCTGTTTGAGGCCATGGCTGACTTACGAAAGGCAAAGGTAGATTTTCTGACCGTCGGCCAATACCTCCAACCGACCAAATCCAAGCTTCCGGTCATCGAATATATCCACCCTGACCAATTTCATGCCATTGAACTGGCAGGAAAAAAAATGGGCTTCCGTTATGTAGCTGCTGGCCCCTTGGTCCGCAGCAGCTACAAGGCCTTTGAGTACTACATGAGACAGTTGTGAACTGGTTCAGCTCTCATTTTTCTGCTGGTTTCTGGTGTTTATGGTGCGAGCAGCACATCAGCCCGGAGAGGATGATGCCCGCCCCCAGTTTATGCCCCGAATGTTACGAGCAACTGCCTTGGTTCAGACGAGATCTTTGTTTTTTTTGTGGACACCATCACAACCACGGGGAATGTACCGAGCCCATCAGCACTAAAATTGAGGAGTTCAGGGCGATTTTTTATTACCAAGAACCGATCAACCAATGGATCGCAGGGCTGAAGTATTCTAGGAATTTGCTCAAAGGAAGAACCATAAAAGCCCTGGTGACCCAGTGGTTCGATGTCAATGCTGAGTGGGTCAGTTCTTTTGACTTGATGTTAGCCATACCCTTGCACCGAGGACGGCTGTGGAGCCGTGGATTCAACCAAACGAGCTATTTAATCCGGGATCAATCCCATATTTTGGTGGATGAATCTTTAGTCTCCAAGGTGCGACGAACCAAACATCAAGCGGCCCTCTCAGGCAAACATCGATTCAGTAACCTGAGGAAAAGCTTCTACGCTGCCCCCTCCGTTGAAGGACTGAATATTTTATTGTTTGACGATGTTTGCACCACCGGCCAGACCTTAGACCAAATGGCAAGCACCTTAAAAAAGGCAGGGGCGGAGCGGATCAGCGCATTGAGCGTTGCCCGGACCCAATCGCCTTGGGGCTGAAGCACGGCTTCAACCTTCGTAATACCCTAGGTCAGTGGGGCGGTAGAAAAAGTGTAGAATATCCTGATAGCTATACCCTTTGTCTCCCATTTCCTTCGCAGCCCACTGGCACAAACCAACCCCATGACCCCGGCCTTGCCCGATGATCAAGATGCCTTTTTCGTTCGGGGTGACCTCAAACATCAAGCTTTTGACTTTATTGTATCCAACAAATTTACGAAAGTCTTTTGCTCTCACATTCTGAACCTGTCTACCAGAGAACTGCAGTTGATGGGCTCTACCTGAGGAGGTCCGTTGAGTGATTTCAATGGACTGTATCCGTTGTTTTTTAAGTCCAATTTTCTTGGCAACTTTGGACAGCTGAGCCCAGGTCAAGCTCACTTCCCACTCATAACCTGGGTCCTGCATCCCAAAAGGGACTTCAAAAACTTGGTAATAGGGGAAAGAATAAGACCAAACCATCCCAGGGTCCTCGGTCATGCCCCCGCAGTTTGCATGAAAAAAAGTCTTCGCCAATCGCCCTTTATAACTCACCACCACCCCACGGGTGCCTTCAATCGCAAACTTGGCCCTTTGATCTGCGACTTCCAAGCCCAGATAAACTTGATCGCCGGTGCTTGCGCTGAGGTGCCATAACGAGTGTTTTCGCTCAAACCTTCGGTACAGAGCGTAGGTTCTAGCGATCACTGCCTGTGCCTTGACCGCAGCCATGGGCCAGCTGGTTTTGATCTCAGCACCTAAGACACCGGCCAAATAGGCTTCTGTATGGATGTGATTGATCAGGTAAACTCCCTTTTTGTGAGGGACAACTTCCAAGGAACCTGAGTATCGCCGAGCACGGTGCCCAGCTCTTCGAACCCACAGGCTGTGTGCAGAGGCAATCAAGACCCCGCCTCCTTTCCACCGCACTTTCCCAACACCCATGGCCCCGCCTTTTTGTGGCCTAACGGTCACTTTTTTGGAGCCACGAAGTTCAGCGATCTGCCTGACCTTAAAGCCAGCACTGCTCGATATGGTGAAAGGGGAAGAGGTGTCAAAAAGCAACACTTTGAGCTTTGGGTCATCATACCGAGCGAACAGTAGCGATGGCAAAAAGCAAAGAATCAATAAAAGAGGAAGCTGTTTCATCTAAATCCGAATACGCATGGAAGCTTTACAATTCCATAATCGTACCAAATCAACCGTCAAATTCCACCTGGACCAAACCTTTGGCCCCTTTGGCTATTTTGTTCGAAGAAAGGCTCACCTGCCACCCGCCTTTTCCTTGGTTCACCAAGTCTAAAACGGTGTGTAACTGGCCTTGATTGATCCCCTCACACCCTTGAAACAACAAGAACTGGTGGACTAACTCAAGGGCGTAGACTTTCGGTAACCCTAAAAGATCTTTAAATTTCAGGGCAGGGGACTGCCAGAGGGACGGCGGAACCAGCTGGTTAAAATACTCGGTCAGCCCCAGGGATTCTTCGGATAATTTTGCCAGCTTCGGGCTGATATCAGTCCCGGCCAGTTCATCCAACAGAGGCACCAATTGATTCCTGATGCGGTTCCTTAAATAATCATTTTTCTGGTTGCTTTGGTCCTCCATCCACCCCTGGCCGATCCGCTGCAGGTATTGTATCAAAACCTGTTTCCGCTCCCCCAACAGAGGTCGAAACCAACGTCCTTCTAGGGGGACCATGGGGCTTAACCCAAGCACTGAAGTGCCTCGTAAGATACGCCACAACATCGTTTCCGCTAGATCGTCTTGGTGATGGGCCAAAACAATGTACTCGGCCTCACGGCGATCTGCGACCTCTGTAAGTACCCGGCGGCGCCACTGCCTTGCAGCATCTTGCATGCCTAAATTTGGCATCCGCTCTTCTGGAGAAAAACACTCAAGGTCCAAGCCTAATTTGTCGGCCAGTTCTTCACAGAAACGTTGTTCTGCTGCGGATTCCTCACGGATTTGGTGGTTAAAATGGACCAAGTAGAGTTCCAAGCCAAGCTTGGGCTGCCAAGCCGATAAGATGCATGCCAAGGCGGTTGAGTCTGCCCCGCCGCTCAAAGAAACCACCATTCGTTGCCCCTGTTTGATCCAAAGAGCTTTGGTCGCCTCGGTGCGCAACCGGTGCGCTAGCGGGTCCATCTAGGGCGCAGGGGTTAGCAATAAATTGTCAATCAAGCGAACGGGCCCCACGAACACCGCCAAACTAATCAGGACCGATCCCTCAACCACATCTACCTCTTCTAAACTCACTGGGTCCGTGAAGGCGATATAATCGACCACGGCACTAGGCTCTTGATCGATGGCCTGATTCATTTTCTCTCTCAGGAAGGCGGTATCTTTCTCCCCCTGGAGCACCTGTTTTTCCGCCCACTGTAGAGACTTATACAAAGCCTGCGCCTCGTAACGTTGTTCTTCAGAAAGCCTTGTGTTTCGGCTGCTCAACGCTAATCCACCTGAATCCCTGACCGTCGGGCAACCAATCACTTTTACAGGAAACCGTAGATCTCTCACCAATTTTTTAACCACCGACAACTGCTGGGCATCTTTTTGTCCAAAATAGGCAGTGGTCGGCTGGAACAAGTTAAACAAGATGCTCACAATAGTGGTCACGCCGTCAAAGTGCCCTGGTCGAGACGCACCTTCCAAGGGGTGGGTGATCCCTCCTAAAGCGATGGTTGCGTCAAAGGAGGCCGGATAAATCTCACTTCGCAGTGGGCAAAAAACCAAGTCACACCCCACTTCTTCCAGCAAGGCCAAATCTTCCTCCAAGGTATCTGGGTATTGGTCCAAATCTTCTGCGTTGTTAAACTGCCTTGGGTTCACAAAGATTGTGGCTGCAACCTGTTGATTTTCGGCTCTTGCCTGAGCGACCAAAGAAAGGTGTCCTTGATGCAGACAACCCATCGTGGGCACCAAACCAAGAGTCTCCCCCTTGACGCTTGAAATATATTCTATTAGATCAGATACATACCGAATAACGCGCATCTTGCAGAGAACCTTTAAGTTTGGTAGCTTGGTGAAACTTATGTCTAACCTTAATACCAGTCTAGTCACTTCGATGCAACCAACCAACGGCCTTTTATTGATCAATTTGGGCAGCCCGTCGGCTCCAACCGAGGCAGCGGTCCGCAGTTACTTAAAAGAGTTTTTGTCTGACCCTCGGGTGATGGATATCCCCTTCCTGGTCCGCCAAATGGTCTTGCGGCTTTTCATATTGCCCAAGCGACCCGCCAAAGTTGCACCGAAATACCGGCAAATATGGGGCGAACAGGCTTCGCCACTGATCGAATCGACTGGTTCCTTAGGGACCAAAGTCCAGGCCCTTTTAGGAGAAAACTGGAAAGTCCTTGTGGCGATGCGCTATGGTGAGCCTGATTTGGAGGCGGCCCTAGAATCAATGAGAGCGGCAAAGTTAACCACCCTGGTGGTGTTACCTTTGTTCCCTCAATATGCATCGGCAACAACCGGCTCTGTGATTGAAAAGGTGTTTAAGGTGACTCAGTCTTGGAAGACAATTCCCTCGATTTGTACCATCAATCAGTTTTACCAACACCAGAGTTTGGTCCAAGGCTTTGCAAACCGAGGCAGAGGTTTGATCACTAACTCTACGGACCATATTTTATTCAGTTTTCATGGTCTACCTGTGAGGCACCTGGAAGAATCGGATTGCACCCAAACCTGCCTCAAAGACGAGCACTGCTGCAGCCAACCAAAAGCCGCAGCCCGGGGCTGTTACAAAGCTCAATGTTTGGGTACTGCAAAGTCTATCGCCAACGAGCTCGGCTTAGAGCCGGCCGGTTGGAGCACCGCCTTTCAATCGAGGCTGGGCAAAGATGAATGGATCGGCCCTAACTTGCTTGATGAGTTGGCCCGTTTGGCCGATTCAGGCAAAAAAAACTTGGTGGTTTTCTGCCCCAGCTTTGTAGCTGATTGTTTGGAGACACTAGAAGAAATTGCTATTTCAGCGCAGGAAACATTCACCCGGGCTGGAGGGGAAACTTTGAAGCTGGTTCCCTCACTCAACGATGATGACGACTGGGCTAAAGGGATCACTCAAATCATTCAGTGTTCCCGGTATCTTGATCTTCTCGGTTGAGTTTGGACAAACGTCTTAAATGAGACTGAGCAATTTCTGCAAAGCCTTGTGATTTTGTCTGGTCCTTGCGAATCAACGTTTGGATCGCAGTGGTTGAGATCGTCAACATCCGAGCCTGCTCACCTGTAGGGAATAGTTTTGAGGTTCCTACGGTTGCGTTTGAGAGATTGATGAAGGGGTCTGCTTCGAAGGACTGTGTCACTGGGGTTGTATCCATCAACTGCATCGCATCGAAATTTATATCAAATAAAGTTTTCCCCAATTCCCTGATTTTTAATTCAGCTTTATCTAACTGTGCAATCCGCAAGGTTGAAAAACTCTGGACGGACAGAATCGATGCCCGGCGCAGAGACAACTCATTGGTGAGCGGTGGGATCACCTCTAAAATTTTGTCCACCAAAGGACTTAAAATCGGGATCCGTGCAAAAGCTACCGCCAATCCATACCCAAAAGAAATCGTGTCTTTTGCGTTGAAAGAGCCAGCCCCTTCCTTTGGTTTTTCCGCCTTCAATGCATCAGCAGCTTTGACAAGCCTCGTGAAGGTAAACTGATAGTTTGAGGCATTCACCAAGGTTCTTTTTTTGAGGTGAGAGATCAGCTCTACAGCCTTGACAGCGTCTTCATCAAGCAGCCAAATCATCGATTCAGCGTAATCTAACTTCAGTTTTTGTAATGACCCTCGCTCCCCTCTAAGCTCTTTACTGAGTTTATCAAAGGACCGTTTGTAACGTTCTAACATCAAACGGTATAAACGAAGAAAGTTTTCGGCATTATACATGCTGACTCCATCACAGATCAGCGCTGTAGCGGCGCATTTAGTCGCTAGCTTCAAAGGGCCTAGCATCGCACCTGAATTCGAAGAATTCACATTGATACCGTAAATACAAATAGCGGCAAGCATCAACAAGGTAGGGTTGTTGGGGAAATCCTTCAGTATTCTTTGGATTTCGGTCAAAGTCTTTCCAGGAGACTGAGAAGCCCTACGACGCAGGTCGGCCAAGTCATCATCGGTCAATTTTTTGCGGAATTGTTCGAATAAACGGCCGCCAAACAGCCCACCGTCTTTAGGGAGCTCGATTCGCCAGAATTCGTCTTTTGATGGGACAGGGATAGAAAGTGACTCTTCTAACCTCTTGCCCAAATGCCCTTCACCGATCACCGGTGCTTCCATATGATATCCCCTCAATTTTTTAAAAAACGTCGAAGCTGAAACTCTTCTACCTCGCTGGACAAATCGTTGAACATGCCCCATAGTCTACAGATAGGAACGTTCAACAAGCTTAACTTATTCGGCTTCGTCGAATTGATCAAGAAAATCTTCTTCTGTTGCTTTGAATGGTCCAAGAGGAACAATGAACCAAGCGATACGTATTTTCATTTCAGGCAAAGTCCAAGGGGTTTCCTTTCGTATAGAATGCGAAAAGGAAGCACGTCGATTAGGTTTGCTAGGCACTGTCCAAAACCTCACTGAGGGCCGGGTTGAAATCTATGCTGTCGGCTTAGTCGCAGGGCTGAAAGAGCTGGAGACCTGGTGTTACCAAGGCAGTCCAAAGTCGTCTGTTTCTCAAGTTGACACCCGACCGGAACAGGTAATACCTGATTTAGTTGACTTTCACATTATACCTTAAAGCCAATGAAAAATATTCAAATTTCTTTGCCTGGGCACAGTTACCAATATCAAGTTCAGATTGGGTCCAATATTCTAAAAAAGGGGCTCAAAGAATTATTGATGCATCAGGTCGAGCGTAAGGTTTTTATTGTGACCAACGACTTAGTGAACGAACTCTACCCCACTTGTATTGAAGACGCCCTGCCGGAGGGCATTTCGTCCGTAAAGCTCATCTTACCTGACGGTGAAGTACATAAAAACCTTGAAAGCTACTCAAAAATCCTCGATTTTTTGATTGATGAGGAAGCGAACCGAAAAAGCATCTTGATTGCCTTCGGAGGCGGTGTCATTGGGGATATGACAGGTTTTGCCGCAGCTAGCTACATGAGAGGTATTCCTTACATCCAAGTTCCTTCAACCTTATTGTCCCAGGTGGATAGCAGCGTTGGTGGTAAAACGGCGGTGAACCATACCAAGGGCAAAAACGTCATCGGTGCCTTTAAGCAACCTTTAGGTACCTTGATTGATATTGATCTGCTTTCTACGCTCCCTAGGCGAGAATTTGTCGCTGGATATGGCGAGTTGATCAAACATGGGTTTATTTCAGATGCCTATTTATATCAACTCCTGAACTCACACCCCATCGATGAATTACGAGGCAATAAAAGCTTACTGATTGATGCTGTTTCTCGGAGCTGCCAAGTGAAAGCGACCGTTGTCGAACAAGACGAACGAGAAGCCTTCCAACGAGCATTGCTGAATTTCGGGCACACGATTGGCCACATGATTGAGACGGCAACCGGTTACAGCCAGTACTTACACGGCGAAGCGATTTTGGCAGGGATGGACTTCGCCGCTTTTTGGTCCAAGAAACAAGGCTTGCTGGATGACCGGGATTTCCAAGCGGTCCACAAACACCTGGTTGCCACAGAAGTAGTGATCAACTTGGAAGCTTTAGATGAGCAAACCTTCATGTCGCTGGTCGGCCACGATAAAAAGAGCTCAAACCAAGGGGTTAACTTTGTTGCGCTCCACTCCATAGGCCAAGCGAGTATTGTAGAAAAGGTGCCCATCGCCAAGCTGTGGATTTCGTTTTTAAGTTACCTGGAGCTGGACGACGCACTGATTCATGTAAAGGGTTAACTTGGGCCGCCTGGTTGGATTACTGCTGGTGTTATTGTCAGCTTGTACCAGCCCAAAAATGTTATTGAACCCTGACCTAAACCCTCAAAGTTTTGGCCAACCTGCCCGAACAAACCCTATCCCTGGCTTCCCTCAAGCCCGATACCTTGACCTAAGTCCGACTCATGACTCAAGCGAAGAGTGGGTGATGCTTTGGCGACAAGAACTGGGGGACCGGCTTGCACGCCAATACTGGATTGGCCAGCCCAATGAAGAAGACTATTGGCTGGTTGACCAGCTTTTTCAATCCAACTTATCAGCCTTCTATCTTTGGATACCGAGTTCCATCGAGACCAGCCAGCTAAGCAAAGCACTCTGCCCCGCTGTGAGTGCCAATGAACTCTTGTGGCTCAGCCAAAGAGGCCAAGAAGAAATCAATCAATTAAGACTCGATTTATTGCTCACCACCTATGCAGAGCAGGTGATTCGCCTGGGTGCATCGCCTGTTTACCGGAGTTTCAACCTCCAGGTTTTAAGGACCCCTAAAAGTCAAAAAAAGCAAATGCACTTGAGAGGGCTGGTCTTCTCTGGTACAACTGAAATGACTTTAGGTCAGGGATTTTGGATCTGTCGCCAACATGAGGCTATACCATGAGTTTGATGTCTGATTACCCGCAATTTACCGTTTTTTTTCAGCATAAATTTGGGGATTTATACCATGACCCTGATCAGCAACACCTGATCAAAAAAACAGAAGTCCCCCAACAGACAGACCTCGCTCGTCAGATTATCTCAAGCTTCAAACACCGGCGATCAAAACCCCCCGTTCTAGCACCACACCATATCCATCTTGAGGGCAATACGCTGGTGCAGGTCTTTGAAAATTGCAAAGATCGTTTCCTAGCTGAACTTGCACCTAGACCGGTAGATATTCGTACCTTTCTAGACTATGGATGCGCCATCACCATGGCACTTGTCCAATTACATAAGCAGGGGACTGTACACAAAGACCTCTGTCCATTCAATATATTGGTTTCTCCAAACGGTGATCATGCTCGTTTAACAGGGGTCTTTCCTACCAACAAGCCACTTAAGGTGCCGCTGAATTCTAGCCCCTTTGAGTCGGTCTCATCTCGGTACCTTTACGCTGCGCCGGAACAAACGGGCCGAACACCTCACCAAGTGTGTTTCGGTTCAGATTTATACAGCCTCGGGGTTGTTTTTTACGAACTTTTATCTGGGCACCCTCCCTTTCCTTTAGGTGATCCGCTCGAACTGATCCATCACCATATCACCGTTCTACCGCCCAAAGAATTACACGATAACCCGGAAATCCCGGAAACCATTGCTAAGATCATCGACAAACTGCTGGAAAAAAGCCCCGAAGATCGGTATCAAAATGCAGCTATTTTACACGGAGACTTTCTCCGTTGCCGCCGCTCTTGGGAGCGAGAAGGACAGATCCCAGACCTTAGTTTAGACCAAGAAAACAAACAGCCAAAATTTCGATTACCTAGGCGATTGTATGGGGTACAAGAACAGCAGAGGTCGCTGAACGATAGTTTTTTAAAAGTCGCCGCTGGGGCGGTCTCGGTGGTTCAAGTCAAGGGAGATGCAGGTCTAGGGAAATCCAGCTTAGTGACTCTACTCCAGGACACCGTCAAATCTAAAGGTGGTTTGATCGTTTCGGGACGTTTTGAAAAACAACACCAAGACACCCCCTATCGTTGTTTGAGGGAAGCCTTAGGTCAGCTTGTAAACCATCTTTTGACCAAAGACGAAAAGCTCACGTACCGTTGGAAAAAGATGATCCCCGATGAGCTGGGAGAAAACTTACCGGTGTTGTTAGGTTTGTTACCTGACTTAAAGCTGTTGATCCCCTCCACAGGGGAGCCCACAAAGCTGGACCCAGTGGAAACCCAGAGCCGAATGGGGCATTGTTTGCAACAATTTGTAGGTTGTTTCAGTAAGCTTGGGGTCCCGTTGGTTCTCTTTTTTGACAACTTCCATTTTGCAGACTCAGCCACCCTCTTGGCACTGCAAGAGCTGATCACCGATGTCAACTGCCAGCACATCCTTTTATTGGCCGCCCTCAGGGACCAAGTCACAAGCCACAAGGTTCGAAAAAACTCTTTTTGGGAACAAATTGAAAAATCTGAAATCCAGGTTTTGGAAATCCGAGTCCACCCTTGGACAAAAGAAGAGTTAAACGCTCTTTTGAAGGACTCTTTTCGTAGCGATCAGAATTTTGAAGATCTAAGCGAACTGTTGAAGAATAAGACTGATGGGAACCCCTATTATGCCAAACAATTACTGAGTCATTGGGTCGAAAAGGCGGTTGTTTTTTGGGATAATGGCAGCCAGCGCTGGTCTTGGAAAATCGAGGACCTCCATCGAGCAAGCCAGTCGAACGACGTGGTCGATCTGCTGGTATCCCAAATCAAGTTATTGCCTGAAAAATCTATCAATGCGCTGAAGTGGGCGTCTTGCATTGGGGCACATTTTGACCCTAAAACATTGGCCCTTGCCCTAGAGGTGCCGCTCGATGAGCTGGTCAGATGTTTGGAAGAACTCCAGAACAACGGTCTAATTTTCCAGGAAACAGACTTAACTACCGGTGAAAAACGTTTTCATTTTCTGCACAACCGGATTCATTTAGCAGCCCAGAGCTTCTGGGAGATCAATGAAAAAAAGAGGGCTCACCTGAAGATCGGCTGGACCATGGAGCACCATCCGCCACAGCTGGCCCATAACGATTGGATCATTCAAACGGTTAACCAACTTAACCAAGCCATAGAATTGATCAATTTGCAACCAGACCGTTTGTTGATTGCAAAGCGGAACTTGCAGGCAGGAAATGCAACCCGAGAGATGGCCGCTTTTGAAACCGCCTGGGGGTACTATACCCAGGGAATGGAGCTTTTAGGTGCAAACTCCTGGGAGACAGACTACCAACTCACCAAAGACCTCTATGTCCACCGAGCCGAAGCGGAATACTTTACAGGGAACACCGAAACCTTTGTCCCCATTTTCCAGCTTCTTTATGACAACTTAAAAACAGATGAAGAGCGTGAAGAGGTAATCAACATCAAGTTGAACCTATACACGAAAGCTGGGGATTTTAAAAAAGCAGTGGACATCGGTATCGCTGCTATCAATCAATTTTCCCCGGAAAAAATCCCGCCAAACCTGTCTGAAATTTCTGTAATCGCACAGGTTTCAATGCAAGATTTGAGGGTTCGGCTCACAAACCCGCAGCTTGAAGGGCTAACTGCCCTTGAGCCGATGGAGGACCCCGCCCAAATCGCCTTGATTAAGTTGATGAGCAACTTGATGCCTGCCGCCTTTATCTCCCGGCAACCTCTTTGGATTTACCTGACCGTCAAGATGGTTGAAGCCAGCTTAAAACATGGCGTTTGTTTACATTCAATCAACGGGTTTATGAGCTACGCAGTGTTGCTCTGCTCTGGATTTGAAGACTACCAGCAAGGGTATTTGGCGGGAAAAATGGCCTTGGAGCTGGACCGAAAGTTCAAAGAACCGAGCCAGACGGCGACCTTAAATTTCCTCTTTGGTGCCTATATCAGCCATTGGAAACAGCCATCCAAAGAAAGCCTTGAAATCCTGATCCATTCAGCCGAGCAAGGCATTCGTTCTGGAAACTTTATCGCTGCATCCGACGCTTTGAGCTTTTGGTCCGTTAATCTGATCAGTGCGGGCACCGCATTGGATAGCCTCGATTTGGAGCTGAGAAAATACCAAAAGTTTGCCAAACAGTCTCAGAATACGGACCTCAGCTGCACCTTTGACGTGATTCGTTTTTACCTGAGTTTATTAGAAACGAACACCGAAGGCCCGCTCGATATCTTAAGTGGAGACCTGCAGATCTACGAGCAATTACTCAAAAGCCGCAACCAACGCCCGTTGCAAGGGTACTATTTTGCCTTGGCACAGTTGAATTATTTGTTTGGCAATGTCGAGGCTGCCTTAGCCTGGATTTTGAAGTCTGATCACACGTTACGAAACTACGGACAACTCAGCGTCACAGAGCACTATTTTTATTATTCCTTGATTGTGATGGCTAATTACCCTTCGATGAGTCTTGATGACCGGAAGCAATATTGGGATATCCTGAAAGTTAACCGAGAAAAACTCTTAAAACTCGCCCAAGCTTGCCCGATCAACTTCCAAGCTCAATATCTATTGGTTTGTGCAGAGATGTCTAAAGAGTCAGGAAACTTCATTGAAACCATCGATTTATACGATAAGGCGATCGAAGCGAGCCATAACCAAGAACAGGTGCAAATCACCGGCCTAGCGAACGAACTTGCAGCCCGTTATTACCTTTCCAAGCGCAAATCCACCATTGCCGCAGCCTACTTTAAAGAGGCCTTTGGTGCATACCGAAAATGGGGGGCTTCAGCCAAACTCAGCTGGTTACAAAAAGAATTTGCTGGGTTGATTGAGCTTCCTGCACTTGCAGACAGTACCTACCAACCTAATAGCTCGAATGATTCCTTCGACTTAGCGAGTTTATCACGAATTCTACAGGCGATCAGTTCCGAAACAGACACAGCAGCACTGGTCCAGAAGGTGCTCAAGGTGTTGATGGAAAATGCAGGAGCACAAAAAGGTTACTTTTTGGTAGCGAAAGACGGGCATTTTCAGGTCCAGGCTGAAGGGGACAGCAACAGCAAGCCGACGGTGAAACGGTGTGCTTATTTATGGGAGGAGTCCAATGCCTACGCTCATTCTGTGATTTCTTTTGTGATCCGCACTCGGAAAAAAGTCTACCTGGAAAATGCAATCAGCGAATCGACCTTTGGTCATGATTCCTATATCAGGCAAGCAAAACCAAAATCTATTTTGGCTTTGCCTATCCAGGTTCATGGCAGAATGTTGGGGATTTTGTATTTAGAAAACAACTTACAAACTCAAGCGTTCAGCGCAAAAAGCATCGAAGTTTTAACCCTGTTGATTTCCCAAGTGTCGATTTCCTTCGAAAACTCCAACTTGTTCTCCCACCTAAGCCAGACAACTTTAGAACTCAAACAAGCAAAACGAGAACTGAAGGCAAAAATCAGCCGGTTAGAGCAACAAATTAAGACCCTCAAAATTCAATAAACTGCCTGGGGGTACTTCAGACAGTCTGATTGATTCCTGCTTTCAAGAAAGATTGCAACCGCTGCACCCCCTCAGAAACCAGCTTATTTTGCATTGCTGCTAAGTCATACTGAGAACGGATCGAATGCACTTTACCAAGTTTTTGCTGATACCCTGCCGCTTCAATGATCAAGTTAAGCTGGACGTTTTCTAACAGTTCGATAAAGTTTAATGTGAACTTTTTAAACAGGTCTGGAGATGTGGATAGATCTTCAGCGACTTTACCGACAAATACCTTTGGCTTTAAGGGATCTGAAAAATTAAAATACCCTTCGTTTACCGAGCAATTTAGCTTCAAAAAGAGACGGCGAAGTTGGTTTTCAATCGATAAAAACACATCAGTTTCTTGGGGCATTGGCTTATGATTCGGGTCATACAGCTTATAAATTTCAACCATTTGGGTTAAATTTAAACGAAACTGTGTGTACGCCTGGTTTCCAACTTCATCAATGTTCATGCTTGGGTTGTTGGTCTTGATCCGCCTCAGCAAAAAGTTATAGACCTGCTTGGACAAAGTAACGCTGTTATTGGTCTCGATATCGTCGGTCTTCATCCCTAACGTTTCGTTTAAATGCCGGAAAATTGCTTCGCGAAATTTGCCACTGACCTGGACACCTTTATTCTCAAATTGTCGCACTCGTTGTTCCAAGTCCCGGAATAATTCGGCTTTAGACCAAGTCCCAAAAGACTCACCTCGCTCTTTCACCAAGCCAACAATGGACCGATTTAAGTGATCCACCACCCACTGTAACAGATGCGCATATTTTCCAACGATTTGTTGAGGGTCCCACTTGGGTTGGTTCCAAGGCAAGCCTGCTTTTGGCAGGCAAAGCAAGCAATAAACCATAGGTTTGGCCGGGGAACCCGATTTTTCTGGAGCCAGTACTTGTAATGACTGGTCATCACCAGGGGTTTTCCCCCACCCATTCCCGCCAAGTAGGGTTCCTGGGGTCAATTTTGAGAGTTCCTGGGTTCCCTTAAACAAGCGAAATCCGTTCGAAATAGGAATCCAATAATTTTGACCAAGCTCTCGTGAAGGTAACGTGTCCGAAGCACTTGTCCGGTAAATCCGAAAAAAGGACTGCCAGAGATGGCTTTGCAGTCCTGGCATGGATAAGTGCAGGGTTGAAGCAATGAAATGAAATGACTGCTCAATCTGGGTTCGAATGGTTTTTGACCCGGAAATTTTGATCAACTCATCGATCTTCGGGACTTCATCAGGGTGGTAGATAATTTCGCCGAGGTGCCCTCCAACAGGCACCTCTGAAGTCCTTAAAAAGGCATCATAGCTGGGAAGCATTTCGGTGGTTTTATGGTCAATCACCGCAAAATCGACTTCCTTGACCACCTCTTGGGTTCCAAGGTCTAAAGCCATCCCCTTCACCCGGTCCACAAACCCTTGCATCCGAACGATCGATCCGTTAAAGTCATTTTCACTTTTTGCAGCAATCTGAGCTGTTTTTTGGGCTAAGAGGGCCTTGACCCATTGAGTCCGGGGGACTTTAAAGTTTTGATCGAAGCTATCAAGATAAGGAGACAGCTCAAGGAAGTTGATCGTCTCAGCCTTACCAAAAAACTGTTCCGCTTTATGCTGACCCTGTTCACTAGAGGGGAATTTTTTTTCAAAACTCCGAAGCAAGGTTAATAGCTTAACACGAAATAGCTTAGGGTTAAATAACTCAACCTCACCAATATCAATCGGCAAAGATGTCTTCGGCAAGTGCTTCGCTACAACCTTCGCCACTTCATCAATCCAACCCTGCCAAAGCCGTGCTCGAGCTAAGTTATATTCATCAGGCTTAAGCCTGGACTTTAAAGGGGCGGTCTTTACACCTAAATACTTAGCAAGAACCTTATAGAGGTTCGGTGTGCTGGCTTCCAGCTCAGGGGACCATTTAAAACCGATTAGTTTAAGCAAAAACGTTTTCACCTGAGCCCAGGTGTTCGGATCCCAGTTAGCAGGCTTTTGATTTTCAATCCCCTTAGAAATCAGACGCATATTTAGCTGATTCAAGGTAGTGTGCGCCTCTTCCCAAAGATTTTTTTGGTGGGTCATGTAGGTGAACAAGCGATCTTGGATGGTTTGGAACATCGCTGCATAGATAGCAGACTCTTGAGCAAAGAGAGCATCGGCCACTTTTGCCTTAAAATCCTTTAGGAAAAGATCCATTGGAATTTTTAAAAACAGACAAGTCTGTTTTTCTCCAACCCGAATGGTTGCCGCACGGGTTGAGCTTGATTCTACAATCCCCTTGTCTCCCAACAGGCTAGGCCCAGCCATGTTGACCACCATCTTACCACCAACCAGAACATCGACTGTTCCGGTGCAAAGCAAAAATAGGTCTTTGCCTTGCTCTCCTTCGACGATGATGTCGTATCCAGCTTTAAAATAGCCAAATTCGACAGACTCGACCAAGCGATGCCCAAGGACAGTCAAGCAAGATCTCGTTAGGGGATAAGATTGCAACAGGCTCTCCCCCATGCTGATTGCAGTCGTACCTGCCTGGGAGAGTTTATAATATTGATTGAAATTCCAAGCCATCTTTTTTCAGCCTTTCCAGTGTTTACACCGCCTTACTATGGAAAAATCAGGCCAAAATTAAGAGTTAGTCCCTGGGTTAGGTATAATTTTAAAAATAGTTTGCCCGTAAGTTTTTAAGTGTTCTTGCAATTGATGTACTGAAATAGGTTTTGATAAGACTTCATCAAATTCCATATTCGTTGATTCTGCAAGCTTCTCATCGTCGGTTTCGTGACACAACCCGATCAAATGAGGACAGGCATCTCCAAAGGTTTCTTTTAGCAGTTGAGCCACTTTAACCCCGTTAACCTTCGGCATGTGGGCATCAAGAAAAACAACATCATAAGTATATTCCTGACACTTATTCAGCGCCTTAGCCCCATCACCAACAGTGTCAGGGGAGTAGCCCATATTGACTAAATGAGTCTTCAATTTATTTTGTAAAACTTGATTGTCTTCTGCGACTAAAATATGCAGCGGATACTGCTTTGCCAGATATTCAGTTGGTTTTGAAGGGCCTTGCACTAAACTGAGCAGTTCAACGATATTTTGGTGCAGGCTTCGCCTTCGGATAGGGGTATACACCACCCTTGAAAGCGGGGTGGAGTCCCGTTTCACTTGGTCTTCTTTATATCCTTGCAACCAAACGGTCGGCAAATCTTGGCCCTTTTTTGAAGCAAGCAGGTCCCTAGATATTTGGATCGCTTCGTCTGACTCGGTAGAATCAGAAACCACCAAGACGTTATAGGTTTCCGAAGAAAAGACGGCTGATTGCAGTGCTTCCATGTCACAAACGACGTAGACTGCAATCTTCCACTCCTCAATCAAACTCACAAAGGCGCCTGCATCCTTCAGGTTCGGTTCATAATACAGCAGGGTCATCGACTCAGGCATGACCGAAGCTTGAAGATTAATCGGTGGCAATGGGTTCACAGGAAGGCTCAGAAAAACGGAACTCTGCTTGCCCAGCCCAGGGTTAAACCAAATCCGGCCATCCATGGATTCAACCTGCTTTTTAGCAATTGCCAGATCAAGTCCCGTCGATTCGCCATCTTTTGAGCGAGCCCTAGAAAAAGGTATAAACAGGTCATTTGGGTTTTCGCTCAACTCTATAGGCCAGTTGGTTTTGACCTCAAAGAGGATCTCGTCACCGCCATCTCCACTAAAACTAGAAACCTCCAACCCAACTGTCCCCTGTTCACTAGCTAAAAAAGCATGGTGTAAAACCCGGTAGAGAAGTCGTTTACACTGGGGCTGATCACCAAAGATACGGGAGACGCTTTCTAGGGAGAGCTTTATATTAAAGGGGATGTTGTGGGTGTGAGATAACGCATCAACCTGTTCTTTGACCGAAAGGACCATGCCGAGTAGATCGTAGGGCTGAGCTTCAGCAAGTGCCCCTTTTTTGCCAACATCAGAATACTCCAACACATCTTGCAAAAGCCCCAACACGCCTCTGCTGGTCTGAGCCATCCGTTGGGCTCGCCCATATTGCTCGTCTGTAACCGCATGTTCACCCACCTCCTCGGCCAATTTTATCAGATTGATCAACGGGGTTTGCAGCTCTGCGCTTAGGCTCTCGATAAACTTTGCTTTGGTGATTGAAGTTTCGAGTGCCGCTTGTTTTTCCCGAGTCATTTGGGAATGTTTTTCTGCAAGGGCGACCTGAGTTTTATTCAGGTATATGTTGACGACCTCATACTGCCGAGCCTTGTAAGTCGTCAAAGCTAGCTTATCTGTCAAGACAGCTGCAAACAGTCTATATAAGATATGGTTGATTCTCTCCACATCAATATCAGTGTATTTACCGATATTTCGACCTCGCAGTGTAAATACTTGAACTCTCGTTTTCGCTGCAACGGTCGCACTGGCTGGCTTGGAGCTGATGACGCTCATTTCCCCAAAGATGTCCCCCTGCCTTTTCAGCTCAAGGATATATTCGCCCCCTGAGTAAATTTGGACCGTGCCTCGAATCAGAAAAAATACTTGGTCATTTTCTTGTCCCTCGGTCAAAATATCATCGCCAGGGTCATAGACCCGTAACTCTGACAAAGGAACCAACCCTTCGAGCAAACCCAAGGGTACGTGGCTAAACAGTCGGGAGGACTGCATATATTCGACCAGCTCTTGATTTCTACTTTGTATAAACTCTTCTTGAAACGCCATCTAGATCCTCAATTTTGTTCTTGCGGGCCAGTATAAGTGATTCAACTCATTTATGAAAAGCGATTTCATTAACTTTTAAATAAAGCGACAGTTTTAAGCAGAAAAGCTTTCCAGTTGGTTGATTAGGGAGGACTCAAAACAGACGAACAGCGCCTTAAAAACAGGGGGTATCGTGAAAGGCAAGCCATGTCACAGGGCAGGAACCAACAAAAGCACTAGCTTCAAGGCAAATAATTAGTGATAAAACAGAGGGGAGGGGGGTGCCGTTTCGGCTCGGTCAAACAGTAAAGAAAAGCGAGGGAACCACCTAAGTGGTATCCCCAAGGGGATTCGAACCCCTGTTGCCGCCGTGAAAGGGCAGTGTCCTAGGCCAACTAGACGATGGGGACGCTTTCTTTATGGGTACTCTAAACTAAAATATTAATCGAAGCTACAAAGTAACTTTTTATAACCAAAAAAGCAAACATATTGGATTTATATTCCAGCCACAAATAATCGTGGGGAAAGCCATAAAATGCCTGATAAATCGGCCCTAGCCAATCTAACAGCCGAACCACTAAACAGTGGCATCCCCAAGGGGATTCGAACCCCTGTTGCCGCCGTGAAAGGGCAGTGTCCTAGGCCGACTAGACGATGGGGACGTGTTCTTTAAAATTAAACATGGTGAGCCGGGCGGGGGTCGAACCCGCGACAACCTGATTAAAAGTCAGGTGCTCTACCAACTGAGCTACCGGCCCTTGCTGCTTAATATTCCCCAAGGCTATAGGAGGATCAAAATAGTGTCAATAGTTTTTCAAATAAAGCTTATTTTTTTTTAAACCTTCTGTAAGAACAGGCTAATGCCCAGCAAGAAAAACAGGCTGAGCCTTAGCCTAAGCTGAATTAACTTTGGAATATACTCTTCCCTGCCGACAGGAGATCATTGGCACCGACCGCTACCCGTGCTGCCATGCCCGCTTCGCCTAGCTTTGAGTAAGCTCGTGGGTCATATACCTTCTTATTGCCTACCTCACCGTCAATCTTCAACATGCCATCGTAGTTTTTAAACATATGGTCTACAATAGGGCGGGTGAATGAATATTGAGTGTCGGTGTCAATATTCATCTTAATCACACCATAACCCAAAGTTTCACGAATTTCTTCGATGGTAGATCCAGAACCCCCGTGGAACACTAGGTCCATTTTTGCACTGTCACCAAACTTGGTAACCACGGCGGCTTGCCCCTGTTCCAAAATTTCTGGGCGCAATTTAACGTTGCCTGGCTTATAAACGCCATGAACATTGCCAAAGGTCGCAGCAAGCATAAACCGTCCTTTTTGATTGAGCTGCTCATATACATACACCATATCTTCTGGAGTGGTGTATAACTTATCAGCAGGAGCATCTTCATGGCTGACACCATCTTCTTCACCACCAACGACACCAGCTTCGACTTCCAAGATCATGTCAACTGCAGCACACTCTTCTACCAAGCTCTGAGCGATTTGCATATTTTCTTCCATCGGCAACTCAGACCCGTCAAACATATGTGAGTTAAACAGGTTCGGTAAACCTAGCTGCCGCCGCCTTTTGGTTTCTTCAATCAAAGGCCGCACAAATTGGTCCAATTTTCCAGGCTGACAATGGTCTGTATGTAAAGCAACACAGATATTGTACCGCTGCGCCATCAAATGAACATGTTGAGCTAAAGAAATCGCACCTAAGGCCATATCTTTGACTGATGTCCCTGAAGCAAATTCGCCACCACCGGTAGAAACCTGGATAATGCCGTCAGACCCAGCATCCGCAAGCCCTTTGAGAACCGCATTTGCGGTTGCTATGCTGCTGACGTTAATCGCTGGATAAGCATAATGTTGCTCTTTTGCGGTATCGAGCATCTTACAATAGGTCTTAAAATCAGCAACCGGCATTGCTTCCTCCTGAGGAAATTGTTATGTATTAAGTTATAGAATGATTAGCTGATTTATATCCCACTCCGGCTGATCCGTATAGTTTTTTTTCCTGTTAGAAACGATACCTGATGGAACCAAACCAAGATTTTATCCCTATTTTAGATCCCCATAACAAACGACGATTATTGATCGAAGCGCTGTCTTTTATCCAAGGCTTCAGCGGTAAGATCGTAGTGATCAAATATGGAGGAGCTGCGATGGTGCAAGAAGAATATAAAGAGAGCTTCGCCAAAGACATTGTGTTACTGCAATCCTTAGGAATGAAGCCTGTGATTGTGCACGGCGGTGGCCCTGAAGTCAGCCGAGTCGCAGAATCCCACGGCATCATACCTAAGTTCATTGATGGGCTTCGTGTCACAGACCTCCAGTCTTTAAAAGTAAGCGAGATGGTCCTTTCAGGTGCGATCAACAAAGAAATTGTTGGTAGCCTGTTGGCGGCAGGCGGCGAAGCGGTCGGCCTATCCGGGAAGGATGGACGGTTGATCGAGGCAATCAAACTGGAACATAAAGAGCATGATTATGGATACGTGGGCCAAATCAAACAGGTGAACCCTGATTTGATCCACACTTTATTAGATCGTGGCTATATCCCAGTGATTTCACCCATCGGCATTGGGAAGGACCAAAAGACCTACAACATCAACGCCGACACTGCCGCTTCCTCGATTGCTGCCGCTTTAGGTGCCCAAAAAGTCATCTTTTTAACCGATGTCAAAGGGGTGCTGTCTGGGGGTACGTTGTTGAGAGAGTTAAATATCGCTGAGACCCATAAGCTGATCGCAGACAACACGATCCACGGCGGCATGAAACCCAAGGTAGAAGCGATGATTCATGCCATTGAAGAAGGGGTGGAAAGCGCACATATCATTGGTGGGATGGACCACCACGCCCTGATTTCGGAACTTTTCACCCTCAAGGGAACCGGTACAATGATTTGCCGCTAGTCTGCCTTTAACCACCCTGGAAGGGGGCAGCCTACGCAGTCTTTATCAAAAAAGTCACCACACAAATGGTCATAAAACTGGATCAAACCTTGGTGGCAGGCTAGGTTTGACCTCAGCTTCAAAGGGGCTTTCCCCAGGCCAAGCCGTAGACTCATCGCTTCGGTTTTGTAATTTTTCCCTTCGTTGGGTAGCAGCAAAAACAACCCAAACAGGGTTCGCTCCAGCCGCCGGTCCCCAGAAAAAACAGCCCAAGACAAAAAGAATGGCATCACGGTATTCACCAGCAATACCCTTTGCCTCTCAGCACCAATCAACCGTTGTGGGCTGGGTGACGGCTGTTTGGCTGCAAAGCTGTTAAAGTGGGTCAGCCGGTCTGTTTCGGGGGATGGGAAATACTCGTCCAGCAAAGCCAAAACAGCAGGAACGACCCTTTTGTTTTGGCTGAGAAGCTCTTCGACTTGATAAAAAAAGCCTAACCAGCTTTTCACCAATCCTCGGGTTTTGGTCCATTCAAAGTGATGAAACAAGCCGGTCAGACGGCGGACAGGGTCATTGCTCGGTCTTCCTTTTGCTGAGATTGGGTCCAAGATTTCGCCGCAAAAAGCTTGGGTATGCTCCTCCCTCAAAGCCTCCAACTCTGGATGATTTGTCGGTCTTTGCAGAAGGCCTAATTCGCCCAGCCAGGTAGACAAGGGGTTTTCAGTTTGTCTTTGGGGGCCAAAACAGGCACCATAGCGGTGTCGTTTGCTGAGTTCCAAGAAATTGGATTGATAGTGTAAATACCCTGCCGCTCGAAATAGCTGTTGATAAAGACCTTGTTCAGCACCCTCCAGCCCAGAGCTCCAATCGATAGACAAACGGGTGGATTTTTCGATTTGCCGCTGCTCAGAAGCTTGATAGATCAAGGACTGCAACCGTTTTATTGACGGGGCCACAGAGCTCAGTCGGCAGCTTGGTGTCGAGGTTAGGTTGATCTTTGCGGTCATATTCGGTACTCTCGGAAAAAACTCGACTCCAAAGGACGGATGAATCGTGAACAACTGACAATCATGGTGATCCCGCAGAAAGACGGCCCTGTCTTTCAGCTCGATCTGACCGGCTTCCTCATCAAAGCGATTGCCCTCGGCCTCTCGCTGGTGTTTTTCGGTTCTCTGGCTATACTCATAGACTATTTTTTCGTTATCGAAAAGACCCAGGAACAGAGCAGGCTAGAAAAGGCACTGAAATTACAACAGTTTGAGATCAGATCAATTGAAAATAAATTGTCTCAAACTCGTCAACACATGGTCCAGTTTGAGGAGTTTGACCGTAAATTACGGATCATCAGTGACTTACAGGACACCCGGCCGCCCGTTCAATTTGCCTCAAAAGAGCCAGAGGCCTCCGACACCCAAGACCCAAGCACAAAAATGGTTTTTGAGTCTCGCCTGCTGGACTATAACATCAAGGTTCGTGAAGCAAGCCTGTTTCAACTAGACTCGTTTTTGATCGCCAGAAAGGATCGGCTAGGCCGCACACCTTCCATCGCTCCTACTGAAGGGCACCTGTCTTCCGGCTTTGGGCGACGAACCGACCCTTTTACAGGCCAACAAAAGACTCATAACGGAATGGATTTTGCGAACGGCCCATTCACTCCCATTTATGCCCCTGCAGACGGAGTGGTCGTGAATACCTTCAGCAATGGAGGATATGGCGAATTCTTGGTGATCGACCATGGGTATAACATCGTGAGCCGCTACGCTCACCTTGCAAAGTATGAAGTTTCGGTGGGCCAGAAAGTAAAACGTGGGGAGTTGATCGCCCGTATGGGGAACACCGGTCGCTCTACGGCTACCCATTTACATTATGAAGTGCTGGTTAGAGACCAGCCCGTAGACCCAGAAAAATACATCCTCCGCTAAGAAGCCGCTCCAGACCAACAAACAACACCTAACCACTGAATACAGTTTGGGTGTTGTTTGTCGTTTCAAAAGCGATGGCATTGAACGACCCATGGGGTACCGCAGCACGGTCTGTTTCGCTAGCCAAAACCAAGGGTCCTAGCCATACAATCAAACCCCACCGAGTTCCCAAGAGGCGACTGACTCACTTTAGCTTTACCCTTGTGACCCTACAGCTTCCTCGCCAAAAGGCTTCATGACGATGATCAACTGAGGCAAGAGCGTCAGTGCGGCGATTAAAGCAATCACCATCGCTAAGCCAGTGAGCAGCCCGAAATAGATACTTGGGATAAAGTTTGAAAGCACCAGGATCGAGAAACCAATGATGATGGTCACCGAGGTGTAATACATCGCAAAGCCAATACTCCGGTGACACCGGTGCATGGAAGCCAGGTAATTGCCGTCCAAGGCAAACTCTTCTTTGAACCGGTGGATATAATGGATGGTGTCGTCTACTGCAATCCCGACGCTGATCGCAGCGATGGTGATTGTCATCATATCGAGCGGGATTCCCACCCAACCCATCACACCAAGCACGGTACCCACTGACAGTAAGTTAGGTAAAATAGCGATCAAAGCGATTTTAAAGGACCGGAATAAGATCAAAAACATCACCATCAAAGAGACAACCACCGCCCCAAGGGTCAGGATCTGGCTGTCAAACAGGCTTTGTAACATGTTGTTATATAGAACCAATAGCCCGGTCATATGCAGGGTTGAAGGTTCAATGTGAGCGACCCCTGGCAATTGAGCTTTGATTCGCTTCAACAACTCATCGCGACGCAGGCTAGGCTCTGAATCAATCACACGAGCATAAAAGCGCACTTGGTTGTTTTCTACCGATACATAAGGATCTAAGAGAATTTTTTTAAACTCAACAGGCAACTCATTATAAATCAATGCCAGCTTGAAGTTATCCAACGGCTCGCCGTCGTTGAGTCTGCGACCTACCTTCAACATAGTCCCCAAAGAAACCACCTTGCCTACTTCTGGCAAGCTATCCAAATAATCATGAACTTTTTCCACGATTTTCATTCTTTCTTCGGTAAACCAATATTGGGCTTGCCCGGCGTCAGCTTCAAATTCTTCCTCAAACAAGTCAAACTCACCACCACCGTCAACAGAGTCTTCTGCCGTAGCAACAGCGGAATCCATCGCTGGTAAATCAATCACCACATCCAACGGCGTCGTGCCCCCGAGCTGCTTATCAATCACCTCCATTCCCTGGTAGATTTCGGTGCTTTGTTTGAAGTAGCTGATAAAACTATTCTCCACCTTCAACTGTAACCCACCGGCAATACAGAGGACCATCAGCACCGCAGAGGTGATTAAAATAGCCGGTCCACGATGTTCCGTCAGGTCTGCTAATTTTAAGGTTAAAGCGAAGTGGCCTTCAAAACTTCGGTTTGGCTGGATCGGTTTGAGCAACACCAGCCATGTAGGAAACAAAATGAACGTCAGCAACAACGACACCGTGATGCCTGCCGCCATCATCCAACCAAAGTTAATCACCGGCAAAATCCCGCTGAGCAGCAAGGAGCAAAACCCAGCGATTGTCGTCAAAGCCATATAAAAACATGGTTTTGCCATGAATAACACCGTTTCAAGAACCAAAAAACGTTGGTTCTGATCAGGGTGATTGGTGATCACCTCCCGGTAACGGACGATCAGGTGGATGGTCAACGCCATGGTAATGATCAGTTGCAGCGACACAAAGTTAGAAGAAATCACTGTCACTTCCCAGCCAAATAAACCAAGCAGCCCGGCAGTACAAACAACCGAAGCCAAACAGGCGACAACGGGGACAACAATCCATAAAGCTTGGCGAAAAATCACCCACAAGGTGAGCACCAAAAAGACCACCACACCGGACCCAAAAATAGCTAAATCATTTTTGATGAACTGGATCATATCGTCGGCAACCATGGAGACCCCGCCAAGGAACAACTCGCCGTGTTCTCTGTGGTGGCTGATCACCTCACGCACCTTGATGATCCCAAGGTGGGTTTCTTGCCTAGCTAAAGCCCTGACGCTCTTAAATTGACTTTGGATCTGATCGAGTTCCGCCTGATCAAGAGGGGTGAATTCACCTTGTTGCTGCTGTTCTCGTAATTGGTATCTCCGGTTAACCAACTTGGTCCAACGGGGGTTGTCATGCAGGTTCACTAACAAAGCAGAGGTCTTAAAATCAGCGCTGACCAGCATGTTTTTATACACCGGGCTGTTCAGGAACTCCTTCCTTGCGAGCTCAAGGTCAACCACTGAATTTTCAATGGTTGGGACGTTTTTTAATAACTCTTTGATCGGCTTTGGTGGGCTTTCCAAAAGAGGAACATCCAGCAGCGAAGTCACAGACTCCACAAAGTCAAGCTGCAGCAATTCCTTCTTCAAGGCTGCAAGGTCTGCTAAGGATTCTTTAGATAATAAATCCCGTTCCGGGGAATAGGTGATGATTAAAGAATCCGAGGTGGCATAACGAGCATTGATTTTCCTCGCATATTTCAAGTCTAAGTCATCTTCTAACACCAGAGACTCGGCGGATGCGTCCACATCCAAATGCCGAATCTGCACCCCCAAAAAGGCGATGCACAATAAGGTAAATCCCAGCACCCATTTGGGGTGGTCTAAAATATTTCCATATATTTTACTTAACATCAGGCCCTTTCTATTCGTTATTTTTGGTGGTCAAATTTCCCGATTCACGTAACTTGGCCAACAAAGGCTCGATCCCTCCACTCCGCAGTAATCCACGAAACTGCGACCGATAGGTTTGCACGATACTCACCCCTAAAATCTGAACATCATAAATTTTCCACTGTCCCTTTGACTTGTAAAATTTATAGATCATTTCTTTTTTATCGATTTTGGTCACCAAATAGGTGGTGACATGAATCCGGGATTTCACCTGTACCGCATCTTCAACCGCTACATCCTCATCGGTATACAGATCCAATTTTTCTAAATAAGACTCTTTCAGCCGCTGCACAAAGAGGGTAACGAATTCCTTTCTTTGGGCAGGACTCATTGATCTCCAATGTCTTTTCCCCAAGGAGACCTTAGCCATGATTTTAAAATCAAAGATGGGGTTGATCGCTTCGATGATTTTTTTATTACGGATAGGTTTGCTCAATGCCGGGTCCTTCAAGTACCCAATCACAGACCCAATTTTATCTTGAACCATTGCATGGACTTTAGCGGCTTCGCCCGCCCATAAGGTTCCTGAAAAGAACATCAAGAAAGCGGTTACCACCAATATTTTTTGTTTCATCTCAATCCTTAATCTTTTGGTTTCGGTTTTGTTCATAGAGGTCCCGCAAAAATGGGTACAAATCTACGGCGTCATTTTTAATGCTTTCGTACCCCTTTAAATCCAAGGAGGTCTCGTTGACTTGATCAAACGACCGAACACCAAGTTGTTGCGAGCTTGACTTCACATAGGAAACAGGGTCAAGAGGCCACTCCGGCACCATAGCAAAAGTGTCCCTGAGGTTTGAGGGGCCTAAAAAGGGCAGCACCAAATGAGGGCCAGCGCCAACTCCCCACAAGCCCAGCGTCTGCCCGAAGTCTTCGTCGTGAGCTTCTAGGCCAAACCAAGCTTTGGCCGGGTCAAACAGGCCCAAGATCCCGACCGTACTATTCAGCACAAACCGGCCTGTTTCTTCCAAAGCGGCGACAGGTTTCGCCTGCAAGAGGGTATTCACAAAACGCACAGGATACAGCAGGTTGTGAAACATCCGGTACAGACTTGTCCGCACCGGCTCTGGAGCCAGCCAGTTCCAACCACCTGCTACCGGGTATAAGATGGAGAGATAAAACCAGTCATTGAAGCCGGTCATCATCCGGTTGTAACCTTCCAGTGGATCTGAGACAACTTTTCTTTCCTCATCAAACTCCGACTCTAGATCCCCCATGAAATCATCGGATCCCCCCTCATCCATGAAATCATCGGACTCCACCTCATCCATCACCCACTTAGCAGCAGGTTCTTCAAGTCGGTGCTCGATCAGCGTCAAAACAGAGTCCGCAGGCAGGAAGTTCGTCGTAGGCAGTTGAACCAGGGTAACCAATTCAGGCTTGGGTTGCTGAGGTGCAGGCCCAAGAACGTCGGCAAATCTCACCGGCTCGATAGGGTGCAACACGGTTCTGCCATAGCCCAGCGTAGGTATAAAGCTTGTCAGAAAGCACCCAACCATCAGGAAAACCAAAATCCTGGGGTTAACAACATATCTATTCACCAAACCAACACTCTCTGTTTGTGATCTTTTATAAAGTCTATCTTAAATGATAGGGGTATTCTAGTTGAGTTAACAAATCGGTACAACCGAAATATAATCTCTAAATTTTTGCTACCCCTGGGAAAGCACTTTGATAGGTTGTGTTTTGAAACACCCATGCAGATCACTCTCGCAGGGAATAAGACTCCATTTCGAACAACAACTTATTCAACCCATCAAAATCCTCTGACCCCTCAACCAAGAAATCACGGACAAAATAACCTGTTTGCAGCACTGTCCTGTACCGAGGATTCTTTGGCAGTAAGCTCACCTTTAAATATCGGTCTAACGTACGGGTTCTAAAGGAACCGCTACTTTCTGGCGAAACGGTCCACAGACCGCTTTCTTCGGCAAGAGCTAGCTTGTCCTTTTTGGTGTACCTCTCCCAAAGGCTCAGGCTGAGGTTCATAATTTTTGCGATCAGCCGCAACAACTTCTTTGGGTTAGCCTTGAGCGGCTGTTGATCATCCACAACCAAGACGCCTTTTTGCGCCCTCAACTGTGCTACAACTCTTGCGATCAGCTCAGAGCCATGGATTGGTTTATAAATCACATCGTCAACATCAGGGCTCAGCTGCCAATCAACAGCGGTCGTTTGATAATAGCTGGACATTTGTAAGATCGGGATGACAGCACCAACTTGAGTCGTCCTGATTTTCTTGGCAATGGTTTCACCATCGAACATGGGGAGCAAGCCGTCTAACAGGATCAACGAGATGTTCGGCTCTTCGCCCAACTGCTTGAGGGCCTGGGCACCGTTTGATGCACCTATCGGCTGGTAACCTTTTGACCTCAAAATATGAGTCAATAGATCTTGATCAATGGGGTCTGGTTCAATGACCAAAATTTTCAATTGTTCTGAACCACCAGCGCCGCTGGGCTCTACCAGAGCGGGGCCGCCATACAAGGCCTCAATTTGCACCACTGGATCGTCCTGATTTGCAGCATTAAGCTCTAAAAAAGCCGAAGTCCCCTCGTTGACCACGGATTTAATCCAAAACCGCCCGCCTTGCAGCTCTACCAGCCGATTCACCAAGGAGAGCCCGAGGCCAATCCCTAGTTGTTTATTATCGCCACCTCTTTGGAATGGATTTAACACCCTTTCAACCAACTCAGGCTCCATCCCGACACCGGTATCCCGGACCTCAAGTTCAACACCCTTAGCGGTAACGGAGCCATAAACGGCAAGGCGACCGTTGTCCGTATAGTTCAGCCCATTATCGACCAGTTTAAACAAACATTGGTTCAGTTTATTCCAATCCGCTGTCACCGGCGGCAGCTCTGCAGAAACCCGGTTCACCAGAGCCACCCCTTTCACTGCAGCAATCCGCTCAAAGGTCGCCAAAACCGACTCAACCGTTTGGTGTAACCCTACGTTCTGGGTTCGCAGGCGGATACCGCCACGTTTCCACTGGGAATAGTCCAGTATATCTTGCACCATAAAGCGCAGTCGCTGGGCAATCTGTAATCCTGAGCGTAACTCAGATGAAGGGTCTCCACCATGGGAAATTTTTTCATTCCCTAGCTGGATCAAGCTGATAAACTGATGCACTGGAGTCAGCAAAGCTTGAGATGTGTTTGCCAAAAACTCATCTTGCAGCCGGTCAGAGGCCTTGACCGCCTCCATCGCCATCCGGTTGGATTTCAACATCGCCAGTTGTGCGGATATCCGGTCTTGGCGGAGCTGGTGGATCCGGTTCGCCAGCCCAAAAGAAAGCAACAGCAAATTCGCTACCGCACCCCAAGTGATCATTTGGTCAAAAAGCATGATATCAGGCAGACCCACCAAGGGCTTCATCCCAAACCAGACCGCCCCTGCGCCATGAAAGCCCCAGGCGGCAATGCAATACTTCGCTTGAGGGACCGACTGGAAAAGTGCCTTGATGGACGAAAAGCTCATCAAAAAGATCAACAACACCAAAAAAAGATGCAATGTAGGGGTCCTTAGGTACCCCGGCAGCAGGTATAGGCCAGGAGATGCGGCCACCCCACCCCAACCACACCAAAAAAAAGTTCGGTTGAGCCTAGGTTGGTTTAACTTTAAATCCAAAAACTCTCGGACAAACAAAAGCGCCCCAAGAGCCACCAACAGAGCAAAGAGCGGTGAAGCGCTGTCAACAAATAGGTTAGAATCAGACCAGAAATACTGATAACCAAACCCGTTATTGGATAAAGAGAAGCCTATAAAGGCGAATATACTACTGACATAATAAAGGTAACTTCGGTCCTTGAGCACAAACCACAAAAAGAGGTTGTAAAAAAACATCACCCCTAAAATCCCGAGTACAATACTTTGAAAGATAACCCTTAGTTGTCTTTGAGGACCATAGTTTTTTTGGGAAAATAAAGTGAGAGGAACCCAGAGTGCGTCGGTAGATTGAGCTTTAATATACAGCTGTGTGGAGGTATTCGGAAGGATTTGCAGGGAGAATGCAGGTTGGTCCGTATCGAGCGGCCACTCTTCCCGACTGATGTGGTCACCGACCCGCTGGTGCACTGTTTGCCGCTCTGACTCTTGCCACAACTCGGCCAAGTCCAACCCTCTAGAAGACAGTTCTAAAACCATTTCTTCGGTGTGTTCGCAGGCACAATGCACCGTAACACGAAACCAAAGAGTCGACTGAGTGTATCCAAAATTATGCCCGGCTTCATCACCAGATTCCCAAGAACCTGGACCTAGCTTCTTCACGTCGGCCCAACCCAGCTCCCCGGTTTCATCTTCAAAAACTTGGACTTGATCACCAAGTTCTACTGTAGGGAAGTTCGAGGATAGCTCCAGTGAGCTTGCTGGCGTTGCCCCCAAGATCAAACAACCTATCAGCAAAACCCCAAACAACAGAGTAGAGCCAGCTAGACGTCCCAAAGCTTGTTTATTGTCCCAACCCAAAAGCACCTAAATGTTAAATAGATTATGTATGCCCAGGCCTTTAGAAGATGACCTTAACGAGAATTAGCCAGAATTACCGTCTGCTTAAATAGAACACAGCCCCTACCTCCTGGGCAACCAAGGGTTTGATCCGACCCATAGATTCATCCCCAAAAAATTCATTTTCAGAGCCTACTGATCGAAATAATTCTAACTAGAAAACCAGCTATTTGGGTTCAATGGAGAACAACAGCCTCTACAGGCTTATATAGACCTGGATGCACCGAAAGGACACAGTGACTTTTTGGCCCTTGATGGCCCCATAGTCTTGATCATTCTCAAAAAACGATTGATCTTGAATGAATGGCTTCCAGTTACCCAAAAAAACAAGGTCGTTTGGGGTAACCCTGGGATTCTGTTCGTTTCAACCCAAAGGAGTGAGAGAAAGCATGAACGGCACTGACAAATTTAAGACAAAAAAAAAGCTCCCAGAAGGAGCTTTTTTTAAACGTATCCAAAAACTGATCAGATCAGCGTTTAGAGAACTGGAAGCGAGCACGAGCACCTTTCTGGCCGTACTTCTTTCGCTCAACTTCACGAGCATCACGAGTCAAGAACCCGCCCTGTCGAAGAGTTGGCCGTAGTTCTTCAGAGAAATTCACCAAAGCACGAGCGATACCATGTGTAATGGCACCAGCTTGTCCTGTCGTACCACCACCTTTAACGGTTACAGTGATATCAAACTGTTCAGTGGTTTCTGTTTTTTGTAGTGGAAGACCCATCTGAATCAAATAAAGATCACGACGAAAATATTCGCCAACTTCTTTATTGTTCACAGTGAATTTACCAGTCCCTGGCCGTAGAAACACACGGGCAACAGAGCTTTTCCTTCTACCGGTTCCGTAATATTGGTCCATGAGTTCTAAAGATCAAGGTTAGTCAATTTTTGAGCTTGATGAGGATGTTCCGCGCCTGCGTACACCTTTAACTTATCAAGTCCAAGTCGGTTAAGCTGATTTTTTGGCAACATACCTTTGACGGCATGCTCAAGAGCCGCACCTGGCTTCTTGATGGCCAAAGTTTCGTAAGAAGCTGCCTTCAGACCACCTGGATAACCAGTGTGATGATAATACATCTTGTCTTTAGCTTTGGTGCCCGTTACTTTAATTTTACTCGCGTTAACAACGACGACGTAATCGCCAGAGTCTACGTGCGGAGTATAAGTCGGTTTGTGTTTGCCTTGAATGATCGAGGCAATCTGGGTAGCAATTCGGCCTAGGGTCTTGCCATCGGCGTCAACCAGGAACCACTCTTTCTGGAGTGTGCCATTTTGATAATCCTCTTTTTTCACAAAGGGAGTTGTCTTCATCATCTTCTGCCTTTTGGGGGAAATTCGTTTTCCGTGTAGTCTCTATTTCTATCGATTTGGCTCGGAGCTGTCAAGCCAAGCTTGAATTTACTTGATATTTTTTTATACCCCTTCGCTACAAAACAATAATAGGCCTATATTTCCAGTAAGATAAGGAATTTCCCTCTGTAAGGTTCAATGTTTAGAACCGGCAAAAATCATCAACTTCCGCCCTTCCTGTTTTATATTGGTTCACTAGATCTTCATAGTCAGCATACCCCAAAGCCATTCCAGACAGAAAACGCCAGCTGTCGTCGACCTCCAAAAAGTCTTGCAGCAGTTTTGGCCAAGCGATCAAAGAAGCCTCTGGGCAGGTTTCTAGCCCTTCGCCCATAGCAGCCAACATCACCGATTGATAAAACATCCCACAATCGAAGACCGAACCCTCGTTGAGACCTCGGTTCATGGCAAACAGCAACACCACTGGTGCCCCAAAAGCGTTGAAGTTATTTCGAGACTGCGCCACCCGTGCCGGTTTATCTTTGCGGTCAATGCCTAGAGCTTTGTACAAGGCAGTTCCACAGGCAAACCGCCTGCTTCGGAACGGCTCAAACCAGTCCTTTAAATAGGCACTCAGCTGAGGTTCTGCGCCCCGGCCTTCGTCAAAGGCTTGCAGCAGCAATCGGTCTAGTTGCTGTTTTTTCTCCCCTTGGAGCACGAACACTTGCCAAGGTTGCATGTTGGTAGAGCTAGGGCTAAAGCGAGCGATATCCATCACCTTCCTCAAAGTCGGTTCATCCACAGGCCTGTCTAAAAAGGCTCTGAACGATCTTCGCTGTTGTATCGCTTCTTGTATGGTTGCATCTCGCAACGGGCTTGTTCGCATAGTGTACCTCAGTCAGAACAACAGGGTTATTCTGTACCTTCATCACCAAGAATACAAGTATATATACAAAAACAATGTCGCTGGGGAACTAGGAGAGGAGCTTATCAGCTCAACGTTTTGTTTCTCCAGGGGCCGCTGAGTACAGCCCCTGGAAGGAGAAAAAAAGCGTTGAGCCGACAAACGGCTTTTGGTGCCATGGCACCGGTTTGGTTCGCCTCAAGGGGTTTCGCCCTTGAGGCACTGAACCGGTATGGGGTCTCACCCAAGCATTCGCTTGAGGTCTAAGGCCATTTGTTGGGCCCGTTGGGCGTTGAGGTGCCCTGC
>Ga0316204_10002485_pt1 | contig 41503 bp, 27 predicted proteins | sample 6monrhotite_MG_2_FD_205661 | JGI IMG/M metagenome (GOLD analysis project Ga0316204, IMG submission 205661) | Microbial mat bacterial communities from mineral coupon in-situ incubated in ocean water Damariscotta River, Maine, United States -... | ecosystem: Environmental > Aquatic > Marine >...
ACTGAGTCCCCCCATATGCTTTGACAACTGCCCCAACTATGTATTGCCCAATACTTTTACCCCGAATGGTGATGGTATTAATGATACATTCAGGGCATTTGACCAGCCAAATACGCAATGTCCCAGGTTTGTACAGGAAGTAGAAATCGCTGTATTCAACCGTTGGGGTGGCGATGAAATATTTAGCTACAACTCTAGAGGTGAGGGCGAACCCAACTTCTTTATCGACTGGAACGGCAGAGACAATGATGGTAATGAGCTTCCGGAAGGCACCTATTATTATACCGTGAAAGTGATCTTCGATGTGTTTGACCCCAATTTGCGTGAGCAAGAATTCCGCAACTGGGTGAAAATCATCAGGTAAACTGAAATTTTCTCCAAATCACGTAAGCAAACCCGGCACTTTGGCGTTAATAGGTTATTCAACCAGCCAAAAGACATGTCGAAAAAGTTACGATCGTTTAACTCAGTCATCCTCACTGGGCTATTTCTTTTGATCGCGTTTCAGGCGCAAGCCACGCACATCAGAGCAGGAGAAATCTGCGCAGTTCGCATCTCGCAAAACAGCTTGACCTATCGGTTTACCCTCACCATATATACCGACCTTGAATCTACTGTAGATGTAACACAAGGTGGCTTGGCAGCCTTCCGATTTGGAGATGGTACGGTGTATGAAGGTTCAGAAGAAATCATTTCTAACGCAGTAACCTTTACCACAACCCAGGTAAACGCGGAGGTGGGAAAAGTAGTACTGGAGTTTATTTACACCTACCAGGCTGCTGGCATCTACATAGTGAGTTATACTGAGCAGAACCGGAACCCCAACATCATCAATATCAACGAATCGGTAAATACACCTTTTCATGTTCAAACCATCATCAGGATTGATGGCGGTCTGAGTCCCAATAGCTCACCTAAACTTACCATCCCTCCTATTGACAGGGCCTGCATAGGCAAGGCATTTTTCCACAACCCGGGTGCTTTCGATGCCAACGGAGACAGCCTGGCTTACAAGCTGGTGACACCTCAACAGGGACCCAACCTGCAAGTTGGCGCATTTACAGTTTTGAACGACCCCGATATTACCGGGGCGCGGGAAGATGGCGGTTTTCCTGGTAGATATGAAATAGACCCCATTACGGGCACTTTTACCTGGGACGCCCCTGCCAGAGCTGGCGAATACAACATTGCTTTCATTGTGGAAGAATGGCGTTTTTCTGAAAACACCGGAAAAATGGAAATCCTGGGATTCGTAACCCGCGACATGCAAATTATAGTAGAGGACTGTGAAAACGAAAGGCCTGTATTAGAAGTACCAGACGAGATTTGTGTGGAAGCTGGCACAGTGGTAGATGAACAAATTTTAGCCTCAGATCCCGATGGCGATCCTGTTTCTGTACAAGGTTTTGGCGGCCCATTTAACTCTTCAGGCAACAATGCCACCTTAAACCCAGGTACTGATTTTATGAACACTCCACTGGCTTATCGCTTTTTGTGGGAAACAGACCTTTCTCATGTACAGGACAGGCCCTATCAGGTACAGTTCAAAATTGAAGACAATCCACGAGGCAACTTCCGTGGCCCTTCACTTACCGATTTCGTGACCTGGGACATACGGGTAGTAGCCCCTGCGCCTACCGGCCTCAACGGATCACTGCTTTCCGCCCGCTCCATCCAACTATTGTGGGAAGACTATATAGGGGAAGATTTTGCCGAGGACATGGAGATTTGGCGAAGGGTAGAAAGCTATGAGTTTGACCCGACTGAATGTAATGTGGGCATACCGGCCAATTCGGGATACCAATTGATAGAAACGGTAGCCATTGACGACACCAATCTGGTGGATGACAACAATTTGCAACCAGGCGCTACTTACTGTTACCGACTGGTGGCCAAATTTCCACAGCCTCGTGGAGGAGAAAGTTATGCTTCTCAGGAGTTCTGCGTTACCATACCAACCGACACCCCGGTATTAACAGAGGTATCGGTATTAGAAACTGACCTGAACAATGGCGAAATTCAATTGCGCTGGACTTCTCCCCTGGAGATAGATCAGATTCTCTTTCCCCCACCCTATCAATATGAGGTGACCCGTTATAGCGGATTAAGTGGCACGGCCAATGGAGCACTGATAACCACTACCACCGATACCAGCTTTGTAGACACCAACCTCAATACGCAGGAAAACGCCTATCACTATGACGTTCGTTTGTTCACACAAAGCGCCCCGGATGATTTAATTGGCACCTCATCGGCTGCTTCATCTGTAAGGCTGGATGCACTCAGTGTGGTAAACGAAATAGAGATTGAGTGGCGGGCCAGTGTGCCCTGGTCCAACCAGATAAATGATGCTCCTTACCACTACATCTATCGCAACAGAACAGATGCAGCTGCCAATGAAGAAGACCTTTTTGTGCTGATTGACAGTGTGGATGTAAGGCAGACAGCATTCCTTTATCAAGACAGTGGCAGCTTCAATGGCGTTAGCCTCATTCCCGATCTGGAATATTGCTATTTCATCACTACTCAGGGCAGCTATGGCAACCCTGTTATTGCAGCGCCACTATTGAACGATTCTCAAATAGTGTGTGCCTTGCCTGGTGATGATACGGCACCTATAGCTCCGGAAATCACAATTGACCCCTTGGCGGCAGTCTCCTGCGAAGGCCTGGACCTGCAACCCTGTGGTTTTGCCAATTTCTCGAACACCATTGAGTGGGTGAAAAATGTAGATGACAATGATGTGGGGTCGTATAACATCTATTTCTCAGCCAGCGGGGAAGAAGAAGACTTCGAACTGATAGCCAGTACCCGGGTGACCACTTTTACCCATACAGGCCTGCCCTCTTACAAAGGCTGTTATAAGATAAGTGCGATAGACCGGTCAAATAACGAGAGCGAACTGAGCGAGGCCATTTGCTTCGACAATTGCCCCAATTATGAGCTACCCAACACCTTTACGCCCAATGCCGATGGGGTGAATGACACCTTCCATGCTTTTGATCAGCCCAATGGTCGCTGCCCACGCTTTGTCGAACAGGTAGAATTTAAAGTATTCAGCCGATGGGGTGGCGAAGAGTTGTATAGCTATAGCACTTGTGATCAGATAGAGCCAGACGTTTTCATCAACTGGGATGGCAAAGACCGCAACGGAAATGATCTCCCTTCAGGAACTTACTATTACCATGTAACTGTTACCTTTGATGTAATAGATCCCTTAAAAAGGACACAAGAATTCAAAAATTGGGTACAACTGATACGATAGCGGAAAAGGAAGTTTTGTTGTTTGACGGAGTGTGCAACCTGTGCAATAGCTCAGTCAACTTCATCATAGACCATGACCCCAAAGGCCACTTTAAGTTTGCTGCTTTGCAGTCTGAATTTGGGCAGGAAAAGCTTCATGAACTGGGCTTGAATACCGAAGATTTTGACAGCCTCGTGCTCTTGAGTGGTAACAAGGTATATCGCAAAAGTAGCGCTGCTTTGCGTATTGCCAGAAGGCTCAATGGGCTTTATCCTCTGCTTTATGCTTTCATGATCATCCCGCCCTTTATCAGACACTGGGGTTACGACATCATTGCCAAAAACCGCTACAAGTGGTGGGGCAAAAGAGACTCATGTCGCATGCCAACTCCTGAATTACAGTCTCGTTTCGTTTAAGCAAAGCAGCGAAAAGCATCCCCTACTTGTATTCAGCTAATCGATAATCATTACATTTGCACGATTATTTGATTCAGCCTATGAAAGCTTATGTATTTCCAGGCCAGGGGGCGCAGTTCCCCGGTATGGCCAAAGACCTTTACGAAAACTCAGCACAGGCCAAAGCCATGCTTGAGTCTGCGAACGACATTCTTGGATTTCGCATTACCGATATCATGTTTGATGGTACGGCCGATGAGTTGAAACAAACCAATGTAACGCAGCCTGCTATCTTCCTGCACTCTGTTACATTGGCAGCCATTACCGATGATTTTGCTCCCGATATGGTGGCAGGTCACTCCTTGGGTGAGTTTTCAGCGCTGGTAGCCAACAAAGTGCTTTCGTTTGAAGATGCCCTTAAACTGGTATCTCAACGTGCACAGGCCATGCAGCGTGCCTGCGAAATCAACCCCTCTACAATGGCCGCTATTTTGGGGCTCGAAGATGCAGCGGTTGAAGAACTTTGTGCTTCTATTGACGGAATGGTGGTAGCCGCCAACTACAACTGCCCTGGCCAATTGGTGATTTCAGGCAGTAATGAGGGCATAGCACTCGCTTGTGAAAAAGCCAAGGAAGCCGGTGCTCGCAGGGCATTGCCACTGCCTGTAGGTGGTGCTTTCCATTCACCACTGATGGCACCTGCCAAAGAGGAATTGGAAAAGGCCATAGATGCCACGCATTTCAATGCCGCCATCTGCCCCATTTATCAGAATGTAACAGCGGCCCCTTCTACTGATCTGGATACCATCAAGGAGAACCTCAAAAAGCAATTGACCGCTCCGGTTCGTTGGACACAGTCGGTACAGGCCATGGTAGCCGATGGCGCCACTCACTTTGTAGAGTGCGGGCCAGGCAAAGTATTGCAAGGATTGGTGAAAAAGATCCATCGCCCAGCCGAGGTTTCTGGTGTAGCTTAAGCCAGTCTAAAGATTTATAAAATCAAGAATTCTCTATCTTCGGAAGAGAATTCTTTTTTTATGCCCAAAATCAACCGAAACCTGCTCTGTCTATGGCTGAGTAGCCTCCTGCTTATGGCCTGCCAATCCAGCGAAAACCCACTCGATGCCATCATGGCCAGTCAGTCAGGCCCAATCAAAAACATCACAGATAACCTGGGACAGCATGAGGTTCAAATCCTTTTAACCCAAATCGACCGGGACGAAAACGGCATTCCCTCTTTCACCGAACATGGCTTTCAGCTAGATGATAAGCAATACTTTTATCCGGCAAGTACTGCCAAATTCCCTACGGCTGTCATGGCCCTACAGCACCTGCATGATATTCAGGGTCGGCTGCCAGGAATCAACAAGGAAACTCCCTTTAAGATTCTTCAGAAATCGACTGAAGATGTGGTTTTAGACGTAGACTCAACCCAAGAAAACGGAGCAACCACCATAGCCCATCTGATCAAAAAAGTATTCCTGGTAAGTGACAATGATGCCTATAACTTCCTTTTCCACTTTGTGGGCCGAGGACCTATCAATGCTGAAATGAAAAAACGTAATATGGGTCCTTCTCAGCTCAACCACACATTTGGCACGAGCATAAGAACAGCAACTCCCGGACCCTATATTTTCCAAACCGATAAAGGAGGTATTAGTGTTGAAACTAATGGAGACACCAAACTCAAGTATAGATTGAAGGGCCTCTTAAAAGGAAAGGGCTTTACGGATGACGAGGGTAAATTGACCGAGGAACCTTTCGACTTTTCAGAAAAGAACTACTTCAGCATTCGCAGTCTCAACCAGGTGTTGAAAGCGGTGATCTTCCCGGAATCGTTGCCCGAAGAAGAGCGCTTTGACCTGACGGAAGATGACTATGAATTTCTACGCTTCTGGATGAGCCGTAATGCCCTGGAAAGTGAGTACCCCAATTACAATGACGGCCAACACTGGGACAGTTACGTGAAATTCTTCATGTATGGCGACACCAAAGATCCCATGCCCGACCACATTCGCATTTACAACAAAGTAGGCCAGGCCTATGGTACCAGCACCGATGTAGCCTATATCAAAGATTCGAAAAACGACATTGAGTTTATGCTAGTGGCCACCGTGCTTACTAACGGCAATGGCATTTTCAATGATGGTAAATACGAGTATGATGAGCTGGGTGTACCCTTCCTGGCGGAACTGGGCCGGCAGGTGTACCAGTATGAGTTGAAGCGGAAATAGAACGGTCGCACAACCTATTAGATCTTAGCCTTTTCCGTCTGACCTGTTCGGTCTGACGGGTAGCCTCAAATCCTGTCGCAGGTTCTCTGAACCTGTGACGCTCTACGAGCTATTCCAGAACGGGACATTGGCCTTCATTTTCTTTGAATGCCCAAAAGAAATCAAGCACAGCGCAGATTCATGAGTTTTAAGCAATAACTAACCCGAATAAAACAAAGCTCGATTTAGCGATCATTGGTTCGCTGAATTATCCGCCAATGCACTCATAAAGCACCGATCAGGCCATCTGCAAGGCACCCTGATCAAAAACACTTTCAAAATTTCTCATCCTTTTCTGCAACCAAACCGGATTTGCAAAGTCCTTTGTTCTGAATAATAGAAACAAATTCAGGAACTGTGCGTATCTTTGATCATACAAAGTAGAAACTAATATCATGAAAGGAACCAACTTAGGTGAGTTTGAAGAACTGGTATTGCTAGTAGTGCTCATTCTGCAGGATGATGCCTATGTGCTCAGAATCAAAGACGAAGTCTACAGCCAAATCAAGCGAAATGTAGCCATGGGGGCTTTACATTCTACCTTGAGCAGGCTGGAAAAAAAGGGTTTTCTGGCTTCTGAAATGCTGGGTGCCACCAAAGAACGTGGTGGTAGAAGAAAGCGCATTTACCAGCTTACTGGTGTAGGCAAGCAAGTATTGAAAGACGCCAAAGAACAACGCCAAATGCTTTGGAATCAGGTGCCTGATTACGCACTGTAAATCACTTATGTATAATTCAAAAGGTCAAATAAATGCTTTTTCCATTCGGCTTATTCGCTGGCTCTGTCAGGAAGAGTTGGTGGAAGAAATTGAGGGCAACCTCATAGAATACCACCAACAGGTAAGGGACAATCCGGTTAGATTTTCCCGACTAAAGTATTGGTTTCAGGTGCTCAATTACCTGAGACCCTCCACCCTTAAAAAATTCAAAAACTCAACACCACGACCTATGTTCATCTTCAACCCACTTCATACAATCAGAAGCCTTGTTAAGCAAGGTGCCAGCACTATTATCAATATTCTTGGCTTTTCGCTGGGTCTGGTATGCGTACTCTTTCTCTATTTTCACATTCAGTCTGAGCTTACCAATGACAACTTCCATGTAGACAAGGAAAAGATCTACAGGGCATTGCGCATAGCCAACCCAGAAACCAATCCGGAATTGATTGGGGTTACCTCCGGGCCCTTTGCTCCTGCCCTTCAAAACGATTATCCGAATAGCATACAATCAGTGACCCGCGCCATGCCAGCCGATGCCCTGGTGACCTTTGAAGACAAAAGCTTTATAGAAGAAAATATACTGCTTGCCGACAGTAATTTCTTTTCCTTTTTCTCCTACCCATTGTTGGCAGGCACCCCTGACCAGGTACTGGCAGGCACCAACGATGCCGTATTGCATAAAGACGTGGCCCGCAAGTACTTTGGCGATGAAGACCCCATTGGTAAAATCATCAGAGTCGACAATCAGATCGATTATGTAGTAAGGGGTGTAATGGACGATATGCCCGCCAGAAGCCATCTGGAGTTTGACATGGTGCTTAACATCAACTTTCTCGACCTGGACCGCTGGTGGAACAATGGACTTCTTACCTACGCAAAAATCAATACTCCCCAAGAAGCTGCCTATGTAAATGGTCAACTGGATCAGTTTATGGTAAAGTATTTCGGTGAACATTTCGAGACTAATGACTTCAGAATGACCCTAGAGTTGGAACCACTTACCGGCATCTATTTTCATGAGGGTATTGCCTTTGACAGGGTGCGACATGGCAGCATGAACACTGTCTATATTTTGGGTGCCGTGGGTATCGCCATTCTGCTCATTGCTTGCTTTAATTATGTCAACCTGTCCATTGCCCAATCATTCAAACGCGCTCGGGAAATAGCAGTAAGAAAGGTACTGGGGGGCGACAAAAACAGACTGACCTTGCAACTACTGGGTGAGTCGCTAACAGTCCTGCTTTTCGCATCGGCCATTGCCGTGGGTTTAACACTATTGCTTCACCCCATCTTCAATAACTACTTTCAACTAGAGGTAGTGCTCAATTGGTCAGACCCGACCTTGCTAATTTTTGGAGCCTCTCTGTTAATGCTCACATTACTGGTTGCCGGCCTCTACCCTGCCTTGCTCATCTCCTCTTTCGACCCGGTTAAAATCCTGAAAGGAGGCAAAAGCAGTTCCGGTAAAAACGTTATGGTGAGGAAACTGCTCGTGGTTGCGCAATTCCTGATCGCCATTTTTATGATAGCCGCTACTTTGTTGATCTCTCGCCAGATGCAGTACATCCAGACCAAAGACCTGGGTTTTGACCGTGATGCCATCGTTATGCTAAGTATTAACAATGGCAATATCAGGAACAACCTGGAGGCTTTTAAAGAGGCCTTTGCCGATGAACCCGACATCCTTTCTATCACCGCTGCAGGTGGGGAGCCCACGGGTTTCCACGACATTACCCTGATTGAGCTTCCGGGTGAGCCCGGCACCAAGCGCATCAATATTGGCTGGGGCGATGAAGACTATTTCGAGACCTTCGGTATTGACATGGTGGCAGGTCGCAGTTTTGCTCAAAACCTGGAATCGGATGAAGGCCAGACGGCTGTCATCAATCAGGAAGCCATGCATATGCTAGGCTTTACCCTAGACGATGTGCTTGAATCGAAGGCCATTATTTCTTCGTGGAATCTGAATGTACGGATTGTTGGAGTATCGGAAGACTACAATTTTTCATCTCTCAAAAACCAGATGGAGCCACTCATAATCATCAATGGCCTGAGTCCAAGAAGGATTGCCTTTAAGCTAAACGCTAACAACCTGGTGAGCGCCATGGGCAACATCAACGACAAATGGGATCAGTTCTCACCCGATTATCCCATGCAATATGAATTTCTTGACGAGAGCATTGCACAGCTATACGAAAATGAAGCCAAGCAAAGTAAGGTGTTTTCAGCCTTTTCTGCCATCTCCATCTTCCTGGCCTGCATGGGTGTGTTTGGTCTGGCCACCTACACTGCTCGCCAGCGTCAAAAAGAATTGGGCATTAGAAAGGTATTGGGTGCTACCGCCCAGCAAGTCATTGGCTTACTTTCCAAAGAATTCATCATGCTCATAGGCCTAGCATCGCTGATCGCTATTCCAACCGCCTGGTACTTTATAGACCAGTGGCTGAATGACTTTGCCTACCAGATCAATATTCTGAGCAATTGGCCCATCTTCCTGGCCAGTGGGCTAGCGGTGGCTGGTGTAGCCTTCCTCACCATAGGCTTTAAAACCTACCGGGCAGCGGTTTCGAATCCTACGGAGAGTATCAGGTACGAATAACATTAAAAAAAGGAAGGTGTCCCTTGAAGGGACACCTTCCTTTGTAAAAACCCGAGACATTTTATGGTTGTAAGGACTCTGTCCGTCTGTACAGGACATAGATCAAAGTTTCTTGCCAAAGACTCAAATCAAATGTAACATTCACGAGACCTTCATTTTCTTTTGCTTGCCCAAAAGAAAACGAAGCAAAAGAAAAGGGCACCAACATCAAAACCATCAGTTAAGTAGGGTGCGTTGCACAGTTTTAATCGGCTGATGGTCACGCTGATGTTGGATCTCCACCGCACCTTAAACCTCGAAACTCATTAGTTTGAAACAAGCTCAAGATTGATTGATATTGACTATATCTGCATACATGGTCCAACCTTCTACTGAGGTCTGGTAAATCGATCAAATCCTGCTTTGAGTGACTTTGTAAGTCTGTACAGTTTCACCTCCAACACATCAGGGCAAAGCTCCAAAAGCGCTTGCTGACTCATGTTCAGAGTTGGGTGCACTTCTTCCGAGGCCAGTTCTACCAGGGGCACCAGTGTAAAGCGTCTGTCAGGGATACCGGGGTGAGGCACGGAAAGATCCTTTTGGTCGATGATCTCATCATGATAATACAGGATGTCCAGGTCGATCAGGCGCTCGCCCCATTTGATTATGCGCACCCGGCCCATCTCCCCCTCTATGGCAAGCAGCGTTTCGAGCAATGCCATGGGGGATAAGGAAGTTTCTACCTTGACTACCTGATTCAAAAAACCAGGCTGATCTTCAATGCCCCAGGCAGCTGTCTCGTAAATGGAAGATGCTGCGAGCACAGCAACGCCTTCACGAGTGACGAGATTTTTCGCCTCTCCGAGGTTTTTCTCTCTGTCTCCCAGGTTAGTTCCCAATAAGATGTAGATGCCCTGCATGGGCGGCAAAGTTAGTATTTATCCTTTTCCATTGGATGTAATGTGCAACTGCTTTAATTTGGCCCACATATTTCAATTCTATGAGCGAGATCAGGAACGACTGGACCAAGCAGGAAATCATTGACATCTACAATAAACCATTGCTGGACCTGGTATATGAGGCGGCCACCGTGCACCGTAAATACCACAACCCCAGAGAGGTACAGATCAGCACGCTGCTGAGTATCAAGACCGGTGGCTGTCCTGAAGACTGCGCGTACTGTCCACAAGCGGCTCGCTACCATACTGATATTGAGACGAACGACTTGATGACGGTCAATCAGGTGAAGGCGCAAGCCCTTCGTGCCAAGGAAAGCGGGTCTTCTCGCGTGTGCATGGGCGCGGCCTGGAGAAACGTGGAAGACGGCCCTGAATTTGACCAGGTGCTGGACATGGTACGCACCATCAACAAGCTGGACATGGAGGTTTGCTGTACCCTGGGCATGCTCAGCGAAAACCAGGCACAACGTCTGGCGGAAGCCGGTCTTTACGCCTACAACCACAACCTGGACAGCTCTGAAGATTACTATGAAGAAATCATCTCGTCTCGTGGTTTTGGCGACCGACTGAAAACCCTGGAAAATGTGCGCAAAACCAATGTAACCGTCTGTAGTGGCGGCATCATAGGCATGGGCGAAAGCATTGAAGACAGGGCTGGCATGCTGCTGGCTCTGGCCAGCCTGAGTCCGCAGCCGGAGTCGGTGCCAATTAATGCCCTGGTAGCTGTAGAAGGTACTCCGCTGGAAGATCAGGAGACCACCCCTATCTGGGACATGATACGCATGGTAGCCACCACCCGCATTGTGTTACCAAGCACTACGGTAAGGCTGAGTGCAGGTCGTACTGAGATGAGCAAAGAAGGCCAGGCATTTTGCTTTATGGCAGGCGCAGGCAGCATCTTTGCTGGTGACAAACTGCTCACCACTCCCAACCCGGATGTGAACGAAGACATGGAGCTTTTCAACCTTTTGGGACTGAACCCCATGAAGCCTTATGCCAAAGGCGCCCAACCTACCCCATTGGCCCCTGAAGAAATGACGGAAGCAGAGGGAGACAAGACCCGCTGGTCAAGACCTGGTCACCGGATTGAAAAGAATGTGGAGGCCACTAAAAAGGCGAATAAGAAAAGGAAAGAAGCCATCAAAGATCAGGCTTCTTAATATTCAGCAAGCCGGACAGTAAAGGGGTTCATTAATCAGGAGGCCCCACTAGCTCTATAAAAACGCCATCTGGATCACGCACAAAGAATAGCTGATAAGTATCTCGTTTTACCCAGCCCAACTTTTTGATTCCCGCCTTTTCCAGGCGATCAGCCACAGGCTTCAGGTCGTTATAATTCAAGGTAATATAGTTGACACCTGCATATTCGTTGATGCCGTATTGCTTGGGTCTGCGTTTAACCTTGTCAAAATAAGCAAGCTTAAGAACGGTGGCCGTTTTGCTGTTATTGAGCTTAAACATCTTCACCGAGAAGGACTTATCATTGGCGGCACCGGCATCCTCGCTCCATTGTTCATCCAGAGAGAAGCTACCAGCAGGCTGCATGCCCAAGATATCGTTATAAAATCGCTCAGAAGCATCGATATCAGATACCACGAGTCCTATGGCAGCCACACCCAAATCAGCCGGTGACTCCTGCCCCTGTAGCTGCAAGCCAAGCAAAACAGCCAACAGGGGAAATATGTAAGTCTGAATCCTCATCAGTCCTTCTTACGACTGATGAGTTTGATACCCACCGCCAGCACAATCTGGCTTTGGCGCTGATCGGTATTAAGAAAAGTGGAGGCATCGGCAAAGTTGCTCAGACTACCCTCATACTTCAGGTCTATGGCCAACAGGTTGAACAAGTCCATGCCTACACCGGCCTGGTAGCCTACCGTGGTAGAATTATAATTGTCTTTAATGTCTTCAATAGTACCCCCTACATCGCTCTCGGCTTTGGTAAGAAAGCTAAAGGAAGGTCCTGCCTGCAGGCGCAGAAAGAGTAGCTTCACCCCCAACAAAACGGGTACATCAATCTTATTGAAATCAAGATCTGCCTGAACGTTATTCTGAGTAATAGATGAGTTGGTGTCGGTAAAAAGCAATTCGGGCATCAACATGACCGGGCCCAACTTGAGCCTGGCAAAAACACCAAACTGATAACCAAATTCTGCATCGCCAGCCTGAACGGCCTGGATGCTGTTTTCAAGATTTAAATCGGTTGAAACCAAGGCAACACGCGGGCCGAATGCTCCGCCTTGCGCCATGGCATACTGAGCTGCTAACAGCAGGCTCACTGCAAAAAATATACGCTTCATAGTAGTGGAATTAATCCTCCCAATTTATGAAAATCATTTAAATCACTCATAAAGCCTCATAGCTGCCAAACTCTAAAACAATAAAAAAGGGACTGACGATTTAAAACGCCAGTCCTTTTTCACTGCTTGAATTAGTAGCTACTAGAATAATTTGAAGCCAACCGCAAATACCACTTGCGATACGCGCTGATCGGTGTTAATGGTAGTTCCGGCAATCGGCACACCCTCACCTAAGCTACTGAGGCTGCCTTCGTATTTCACATCGAGGACAAACTTCAAAATGTCTATACCGATACCGGCCTGATAACCGATGGTGGTAGAATTGTAATTATCTTTCAAATCTGTCACTGTACCGCTCACATCGCTTTCGGCACTGGTAAGAAAGCTGAAAGATGGGCCTGCATTGATTCTCAATGGTCCAATTTTTCCGCCTATCATTACCGGTACATCGAGTCTATTGAAGCTCAGATCTACATTTTGGCTATTGATGTTCAAAGTATTATCCACCTTGCTCAAGAGCACCTCAGGCTGAACATACAGTCCAATAACTGGCACTTTAAATCTGGCAAACAGACCAAATTGGTATCCAAATTCTGAATCGCCTTCTTGTACGCTGGTTACCGCATCCTTCAAGTTAAGGCTTGAAGAAGTAAGTGCCACTCTCGGACCCAGGGTAAACTGGGCAGAGGCGCTGTATGCTACCAGCATCAACGCCATCATTACTATCGTCTTTTTCATTGTTTCTCTTTAAAAATGTAAAGGTAAAAGTTTAATAAGCCTGCAACAAGGTAAGCCAGGCCATATGTGTTTGATTATCGTTTAAAAATGTTCGGGCATGCTCATGCAAATGGTATTCCAAAGACTCCCTGTCATTACGAAAACGTTGCATCAACTCTACTATTTCAGGTCTTTGCCCAAATTCTGCTACCTCCTCATCACTGGGTAGCGCAGAAATGTTTCCCAGTCGGCCCAAATTATTGCCTGTAAGCACATGGCTATCTCTAATACCATCTGGTATCTGGTCTACCCCTATTCCCTTCTCTCTTAAAGGTTTTGGCAGCGTAAACAAGGCATCACCATTGGCACGACAATACCAGTCGCCTCCCATGCGCCCTACCAGATCGGTTTTAAAAGGATCGGGCTTGCCATTTTCATCGAAAATATCGTCATGAAAGTGGGCCATCAGCACCTCGCAAATGATGAGATTGCCCGCACCTCCCTGGTCGCCCAGGTGAATCACTTCTTTTACTTTGCATTCATATGCAGCCGGAGACTCCGCCACTCTTGGGGGTTTCACTGTTTCGCTGGCCACTTCTGTAAGGCCTGACTTCACAAATTCATTCACCCCCTTATCGTACTCAGTACTTGAGAGTGACATTTGCTCCACAATGGCATGGTTTACCACATTCACCACCACCTCGCCTGTTTCCATGGCATTTTCCAGGGTGTGCTTAATGGTATTGTCTCTCACCCTGCGAGCTGGTGAAAAGATCAGTGTAGGTGGATTGGAGCTGAATACATTGAAGAAGCTGTAAGGGCTCAGGTTCACCTTACCCTGCCCGTCTACTGTACTGGCAAAGGCGATGGGCCGGGGACCAATGGTGCCCAGCATGAGACCATGAAGCACTCCGGTTGATATGTCTTTTGGGTCTACCTTCACTTGGTAGGCAATATTTTGGTTTCAACTGATCCGAAGCCTACGCGTACCCCACCTTTTTCGGCATGGCCACGCATGGTCACCGTATCGCCATCCATAATGAACTTGCGTTCACCGCCACCATTCATGGCCACCGGCTTCGACCCTCTCCAGGAGAGCTCCAGCATTGAGCCATATTCATCGGGGGTTGGGCCAGAGATGGTACCCGAACCATAGAGGTCTCCCACCTCAATATTACAGCCGTTTACACTATGATGGGCCAGTTGTTGATTCACATTCCAGTACATGTGTCTGAAATTGGAATTAGAGACCACAGTTTCTTCCTGGTCTTCTGGGCGTATTCCAACTTGCAGATTGATGTCGAAATGCTTAGGACCATTGGTTTCCAGATAAGGTAATACCTTAGGGTCTTGCGCCTTGCCCTGAATTCTGAATGGTTCCAGAGCATCCATGGTCACGATCCATGGAGATACGGACGAACCAAAGTTTTTGGAGAGGAAGGGCCCTAAGGGCACGTATTCCCATTTCTGAATATCACGGGCCGACCAGTCATTGAAAAGCACGAATCCGAAAATATGATCTTCGGCCTCTTCAGTGCTGATGGCATTGCCCAGGCCATTTTCTTTACAAGTGATAAAAGCCATTTCCAGCTCAAAATCGAGCAGTCGGCAAGGTCCAAAACCGGGCATATCGGCATCATCGGCCTTGGTTTGGCCTTTGGGGCGGTGCAGAGGCGTGCCTGAAACTACAATAGAAGATGCCCGACCATGATAACCTACGGGGATGTGTTTCCAGTTGGGCATCAGCGCATTTTCAGGATCACGAAACATGCAGCCCACATTGTAGGCATGCTGCTCTGAAGAGTAAAAATCAGTGTAATTTGGCACCTTGATTGGCATCAGCATCTCCACTTCGCTCATGGGCACGAGGGCCATTTCTTTGGCGGCTATGCGGTCTCTCAGCTCATCATTCTCGGCATTTAGCAATTCTGAAATACGCTCACGTACCGCAGTGCTCACCGATTTGCCCAATCCTATAAAATCGTTGAGAAAAGTCTGGTTGAAAACTCCAGCAGGCAGTCCCAAACCATCTAGAAATCCATTTTCATGCAAATAGGTCAGATCCAGCACATGATCACCGATGGCTACACCACCTCCAGGCGACATGTAGTCGGTTTTAAACACGCCAAATGGCAGGTTTTGTATGGGAAAATCAGAATTGGCGGGCACCTCCACCCATGATTTCAGGGAAGGTTCGTTAGCTTTTATCTCCATAGTGTCAAGTTTACTCTCTCAAATGTAAACAACCCCAACAGATTTTTTGACAATTGGATTTATTTTGAGTGTCTGAAGCTGCCCGGCATCAACCAAAATCTTTGCATTAACACAGAAGGTCACAGGGAAGAAAATCGTTTAATATCCAACTCAGCACTTGCACCGGCTTAAACATGCATTACAGTCTCTCTGCTGTCTTGCTAATAATTCTGGGCGACATTTTGTAAGCAAGAAATCTATTAAATTCACGCTTGGTAAAACTGGATATCCAGTCCAAATACTTTTTTGTGGCAGTAGGGTATTTGACACTTAAGGGTATACAGTTCTAGTAAATTGCTACTTAAGTCTTGAAGTCACTTTTTCTTTTCACTGTCCTATTTTTTTGTGGTCTGCAGATAGCTCATGCTCAGGACCCAAATGATTGCATTAATGCCTTAACCGTCTGTGGCAATGCCAACCTGGCTTTCAACTCGTCTGGAAGAGGCAATGATGATTTCAGTCATCCTGGTAACCAAGGCCCTTCCTGTATTATTGAAGAAGTCGAAAGCTTGTGGATAAGAGTACCCATTCAAAGTTCCGGAACTTTGGGCTTTACTATTTCAGCCAACAACACGAACGATGACTACGATTTTGCAGTCTACGGCCCCGACCTAACCTGCACCACACTCGGCTCACCAATCAGGTGCTCCTTTGCTGGTCTGGTCAATAATGGAGTGACAGGCACCTTAGAGTCGGAAGCAGAAACCACAGATAATGATGGTGATGGATGGGTAAGTATACTGAACGTAATAGCCGGGCAAACCTATTTTATGCTGATTGATAATTTTTCCGATTCAAACAATGGATTTGACCTTGTTTGGACTGGTAGTGCTGTAATAGCAGGCGAGCCTTCCATCAACACACCGGTAGTCCCCAGTATTTGCGACAACAATAACGATGATGAAGAGCCTTTTAATCTGAGCAGCCTTGACAAAGATATCAATGGCGGAAATTCTAATATCAACCTTACTTATCACCGCAACCAAGATGAAGCCACACTGGGCCAAAACGCTCTTCTGAAAGATCATATGGCCAAAAATGGCGAAGAGATTTTCGCCCGTGGCACCTTCGTAGCCAATGGCTGTGCCGCTACTACCAGCTTTACCTTTCAGCTAGAGGCAGAGCCATCAATGGTGAGCGTAACCGGACCAAGGTCTGTATGTCCTGATGTAAATGGAGTGGTTTATGAAGCCCAGGGCGACCCTGACTACACCTATGAGTGGTTCATAAGCGGAGGCACCATTTCAGGTCCGGCCACTGACAACCAAATAGAAGTAGCATGGGGAACCACTAATGACAGTGCATTCTTAAAAGTGCTGCCTACGGCCAGTAGTGGCTGTGTGGGAGATACTGTGAATGTAGACATCACCATCAACAGAAGACTTGAACCAGCCCTGCCCTCTGGCCCCAACGAAATCTGCTTGAATGCCAATACTGAAGCCATCTATTCCATAGCCAATACTCCGGGTTCGCAATATGACTGGACTGTTGAAAATGGCATCGTCCTAAGCGGCAACGGTACCAGTGAAGTGTTGGTAAGGTGGGATGGAACAACCACGGGTAGTATCTTCTTTGTAGAATCAAACCCTGCCATTACTGATTGTGAAGGCACCTCACCTACACTGAGCGTGACACAACTACCGGTGATCACGGACAGCCCCGTGCTGAACCATGTCACCTGTTTTGGCACCTCCACTGCAAGCATATCAGTAAATCCGGCAGGCGGAGAAGGGGTTTTGAATGTAACCTGGGCCGATGGCGCTACGGGTACTGACAGAACCAGTTTGCCGAGTGGAGACTATACTTATACCATCACTGATGACAACGGCTGCCAGCTCATAAATACAGTTACCATTACACAACCCGATGATTTGGTGATAGACAATAACACACAGGGCAATCTGCTTTGCTTCCAAGACAACTCCGGCTTTATTGAGATTAGCCCGATAGGTGGCACTACTCCATACCGATATCAATGGACCATCAATGCAAATAATCTGAATGCAAATAGTGCGCGAATCAACAACCTGGCGTCAGGCACTTATACGGTACTGGTTACCGATGCCAATGGCTGTACCACCAACGGCAGCTACATTCTAACCGAACCCACATTGTTAGAGCCCGATCTTGATCAATTGATCAACCTACCCATCTGTCCGCAAAGCTCTGATGGTGAGGTAACCGTAGGCGCCAAAGGTGGCACCCCCGATTATGAATTTGTATGGCAGCTCAATCCGGTGCAGAACGGAGTAACCGCTACTGGCCTGCCCCGAGGCAACTATACTGTTAATATTACTGATGCCAACGGATGCAGCAGCTCACAGCAAGTAGAGGTGGTAGAACGTTTCCCCAGGGTATATATACCCAATGCCTTTTCACCCAATGGAGATGTTGAAAATGATGCATTTCATGCCATTTCACAATGCCCCCTCAGTTCCTTTAGCATGAGCGTTTTTAATAAATGGGGTAACCTGGTATTCCGATCAACAGATATCAATTCTGGCTGGAATGGTTTTCTGGAAGGCAAGGAAGTACCGCTCGGAAGTTATGCATATCAGGTGTCATACACTTTTAATGTCAATGGTCAGCTCATTGCTGAAACCATTCACGGCAGGATTAAAGTGATCAGGTAACTCATTTACATCACGCTGAATTTCATTCAGCAGAGCCACAGCCCTTCTAATCCTACCTAAAACTTCCCTGTTCCTTCATGTTGAACTTGTTTGAGCATCTCCTCTAATCGCTTCAATCTACCTATCCGTTTCATTCCTGCCACCTGCTCTTGTTGCACATGACTATGAGACCCTGAAACCAGTTCAGGAAGATGTTCTCAATAAAATTTCGATTAGGAGCAATCTTCAGAAGAATGGGCACCTTCCTGATTATGTCCTTTGGGTGATTAATCCTATTTTTGCCCTTTCAAAATCTAGCAGACAAAAAATGTCCATTTCAAAGCAGTACAACCCGGCAGAGGTAGAAGACAAGTGGTATCAGCACTGGATGGAAAAAGGGTACTTCCATGCCCAGGCCAATCCAGACAAAGAACCCTACACCATCGTCATTCCTCCGCCAAATGTCACCGGTGTGCTGCACATGGGCCATATGCTCAATAACACCATCCAGGATGTGCTCATTCGCAAGGCGCGCATGGAAGGTAAAGAGGCCTGCTGGGTACCTGGTACCGACCACGCTTCAATTGCTACCGAAGCCAAAGTGGTGAAAATGCTGCGTGAGCAAGGCATCAAGAAATCAGACTTGAGCCGTGACGAATTCATGGAGCATGCCTGGGAATGGAAAGAGAAGTATGGCGGCATCATTCTGGAGCAGCTCAAGAAGCTGGGTGCTTCCTGCGACTGGGATCGTACTGCCTTTACTATGAATGATGGCTACTACAAAGCCGTAATTCGTGTATTTGTAGACCTGCACAAAAAAGGATACATCTACCGTGGCCTGCGCATGGTCAACTGGGATGTTGAGGCACAAACCACCGTTTCTAACGAAGAGGTGATCTACGCAGACCAGGACGAAACTTCCAACCTGTACAAATACCAGTACAGCATCAAAGGTTCAGACGAAAAAGTGGTAATCGCCACACAGCGCCCTGAGACCATTTTGGGTGATGCGGCCATCGCGGTAAACCCAAGAGATGAGCGTTATAAGCACCTGATTGGCCAAACTGCTCTGGTGCCTTTCATCAATCGTGAGATTCCCATCATTGGCGATGATTATGTAGAAATGGACTTTGGTACGGGTTGCCTCAAAGTAACCCCAGCCCATGACCCCAATGATTATGAAATAGGCCAGAGACACAACCTGGAGGTGATCGATACCATCAGTCTGGATGGTACCTTGAACGATAAATGTGGTGTGCCGGCCTATGTAGGTATGGAGCGTTTTGCCGCCAGAGAGCAAATGATCAAAGACCTGGACGAAGCTGGTTATGGACTAGGCTTTGAAGAGTTCACCACACGCATTGGTCGCTCAGAAAGAACCAACTCTGTAATAGAGCCTAAACTCTCTCTGCAGTGGTTCATCAAAATGAAAGAAATTAGCCGCACGGCCCATGAGGTGGTGATGAGCGATGAGGTAGAACTGCTTCCTGCCAAATTCAAGAATACCTACAACCACTGGATGGAAAATGTACGCGACTGGTGTATTTCCAGGCAGTTGGTTTGGGGGCAACGCATTCCAGCCTACTTCTACGGTACGGGTGCAGATGATTTTGTGGTAGCCGAAACCCCGGAAGAAGCATTGGCCATGGCCCAGGCCAAAAGTGGCAATGATGCCCTGACTGCCAATGACTTGAGGCAAGATGAAGACGTGCTCGACACCTGGGCCTCTTCCTGGCTCTTCCCTATCGCGGTTTTCGATGGCTTTAATGATAAGTACTTCGACAAAGAAACCGGCAAAATAATACCAGGCAGCAATGCTGACCTTGAGTACTTCTACCCTACCGCTACGCTGGTAACTGCACCAGAGATTCTGTTCTTCTGGGTAGCCAGAATGATCATAGCGGGCTATGAGTACACTGGCAAAAAGCCGTTCAAACACGTCTACCTAACCGGTATAGTACGTGACAAGCAGCGTAGAAAGATGTCCAAATCACTGGGCAACTCACCTGATCCGCTAGACCTGATTGCCGAGTTTGGAGCCGATGCTATCCGTACTGGCATGCTCTTTTCATCTCCTGCCGGCAATGACCTGCTGTATGATCAGTCGCTGGTAGAACAAGGGAGAGGCTTTACTAATAAAATCTGGAATACGTTGCGACTCGTAATGGGCTGGGAAGTAAGCGATCAGGCGGCTGAAAGCTCTGATGCGGTGGCCATTGAGTGGTTTCAATCACGATTGAACCAGGTGATCATTGAGATTGAAGATCATTATAGCAAATTCAGAATGTCTGATGCCTTGATGAGCGTATACAAACTGATCAATGATGATTTCAGTTCTCTGTATTTAGAGATGGTAAAACCAGCTTATCAGCAACCCATTGCAGCCAGTACTTTAGAAGCCACGCTCGACTTTTTCGAAACCATTATGAAAGTGCTGCACCCTTTCATGCCATTTATTTCAGAAGAGGTATGGTCGCTCATCAGAGAAAGAGAAACGGACATCATTGTAGCAGCATATCCTCAAGGTGGGAAAGTTGATGAAAATTTACTCTCTGAGGCTACACTCGCATTCGAAGTCATCAGCGGTGTTCGCAGCATTCGCAATGCTAATGGCATTGCCAAGCACGAACCTTTGAAACTGTTGGTGAAATGTAATGACATTGCCCAATTCGACACTTTCAAATCTGTGATTGAAAAATCAGCTGTACTCGAAAGCTTCACTGCCACCGAAGAAAAAGTGGAGCAGTCGGCAGGCTTTGTTATCAAAGGAGACGAGTTCTTCATTCCAATGGAAGGAATGATCGACCTTGAGAAAGAGAAGGAAGAAATAGGCAAAGAGTTGAAACGACTGCATGGCTTTTTGAAGGGCATTGCCGGTAAGCTGGGTAATGAGCGCTTTGTCAACAATGCCCCTGAGCAGGTAGTGGCCAACGAACGCAAAAAGCAAGCTGATACCGAAGCTAAGATCAAAGTATTGGAAGAGAAGCTGAGCGCATTGAGTTAACACATTCCTGAAACACTGCTCTTAGCCAATAAGGTCTTTCAAATTCTTGCCGTAGTACTTTATTAAGATCGGTTTAATCCTGTCTAAATCTGCTTTCAGGGCAGCACTGGCACCACTTTCAATTCTGTCTACTATTTGCTTGGCCAGGGTTACATGTCCCAATGTATTGTGGGTAGCGAGAAATATGACATATGCTCTGAAAAGCGATTCATGGTCGGCTTTAATCAGCTTTTCCAATTCCACTACATGTGCCGAATATGTAGCATGTAGCGTTCGCACGTCTTGATTTGTAGAGGCCTGCATTTGAGCAGCCACAGTAGAGCTACTCAAAGTACTTTGCTTCATAAAATCTGAAGTGGTCATAGGAATGAGTGGGAACAGATTATGGATGGCTGATTTAACGGCATTTTCGATCATTTTCGGTAAATCCCTCAAGACATTTGTATCGACTGTTACATGGAATGATGGCAGGCTATGCCAATGTCCAAAGACTTCAAAATCCCCACCGGTATAAATACTTATCACCCCATGCTTGTTCGATACAGTGGTTTTGGACCCAATTCCCACGGTAAGGTCGATAGGTCCCCACTTAGGACCAATCACAGTAGAAGACGAAAGACTGGCCTCAAAATCATCGATAGTTTTGAAAGTAGCAGAGGCATCGTAGTGAGCAATGTTCGAGATTGATGCGTGAAAGGCGAAACTAAAGCCTTTGTCTGTAATATTTATGGCTACATCTGCACCAATCAGGTCCAAAATCTGTAAGTCGGCACAAAGTTCAAAATGGGGATGAACTATTTTCCCCTTGGCATCTTTGGTGGGGTAGGTCAGCATAGAAATAAAAGGACCTGTCTTTGTATTATGCGCTACAGCTTTGCACTTTTTACCTTTTGTAAGCTTTAGCAGCGTAAAGGAGCCAATTTTGATGTCGATCGGATCGGCATAAGCCTCAAACTTCATCCCCACTGAAGGCTTGATGTCCAGGTCAATGTCTACATGCTTGCCAAACAACACTAACTGCCCGCTCAGGCTGAAGCCAGGAGTGAAAACTAAGCCTCCGGGACCGAAACTACCTCCAACCGGGGCTATGTATACCTGCGCCTCTTTGTAGACTTTAAATTCTTTCGTATTCGAATCATAGGCCACCTGGTAATGAGTCCATTCATTTTTCATGTCGGTAATCGACCAATGCTTACCTACCACATTCGACACCACAAATAGTTCATCCTTGCCATGGGCCAATCCTAATGGAGGAGTACTTGCACTAAAAGCCACTGAAATATTGGGAGAATCTTTTTCGTCAAGTGCCTTAATGACCTTTTCCGGACTGCTGGTTTTTAGCAAATAATGTTCATACCCCTCAATAGCAAACTCTTTTAAGAAGCCTGCGAACCCCGGGTAATGCTTAGTGTCCAGGTGGATTAATTCTTCCAAGACATCGCCAAGGTTAATATTACTGACCGCCCCGGTAAAAAATGAATTCTCTGGTTGTGAAGAGTCCAGGAATACTGCTAACGAGCTATCAATTTTTTTGGAATCGACCTGAGCCGCAAAGCCAAAGCTAGGCACTCCGGCATCATCAATACCTACCATCAATGCCAGGTTGCTTATCTTAATGCCCGCAATATTAGCTACCGGCAATTGCTGACCTTTTGGGCCCACCGCTATTGCTTCGCCTAACATCAAAGCACCATCACCTTCTTCCGCTATGGTTATGTCAAAAATCAGGTCTTTTTTGGCAAGTGGTATTTTAAGTTTACCAGTAACCAATGCCTCGATGCCTGATTCTCCCAATTTGACACCAAAAGCTCCATAAACTTCTGCAATGTCGTTTTTACCAATCTTGATCCCCTTCGGAAATTTGGCCAATAAGGAGAAGCCAACTGGTGAAACATCAACCCCAATCACCACATCCAGCTCGCCTGTAACATTAAGCAGTTGCCCTAATACCGACTGAAACCCCGTAGTTTTCAAGCTGATGGATGTAAAAATAGTGAGGCCCTTTTGTAGGTAGAATTCGGTACCCACATTCAATTTTGTGCCTGCCGGTATTTCCGGATTTTTAAAAATATCGAGCTCGGGGAAACTATAGTTCTTGTTGACAATGGTAGAGAACACAAATCCAAGATCTTTCACCTGCACCTCCTGCCATAAAGGTTTCAGAAAATCCAGATCAGAGGCAAGCGTGTGTAGTTCTGCAGTTCCAATATTGAGGCCAAAGACAAAACCATTTCTGCCCTGATCCTCTTCACAAGAAAAAACAAATGCACCAATAGCATTTTGATTGATGCTTAACTGAGTGCATAACGAAAAGGAGTACTCACCACTATCTTCCTCAAGTGCAATGACGCTATTCGTCAAATCCAGATCGAAGTTTTTGGTAAACCTTAATTTGTCGTCTGCTATATGGTCGATGAGCTCGGTTAGTTTGATTTCAGGAAGCTCGGCCCTGACCCTGAATGGGCCCGGTAAATCGATGCTTGTGGTCAGACTGTTTCCACCGAAGGCAAGGCTGCCTGAAAAACTACCCGCTGCCTTCGCTTTGGATTGTGAATAAGAAACTGACAGCCCAATATCACTCAGACTAAGTGTTTTAGGCCCTATTTTAAAATCCCAGGCACTATTTTCTGCCATGGTAGTGGAAATGGCGTAGTATTTACCTGGTACTCCACTCATTATGAGGCTATCTATCTCCAGGTCAGAAACATATTTGGCCTTTGGTAAAAATTTACTCAGTAAATGGCTCACATGGAGTGTCTGCTTTCCAGCCAACTGTGCTTGCATGTAGAAATCGGGAAAATCCGTTTCAAACACTACCGGCACGCCTGCAATGTTGATTTCTCCAAACAACGCAATAGCAATAGAGCGCGAGTTTTGAAAATTCAAGGGATCATCAATAATAAAGGCGATACTCAGCTGATCTACCTCAATGCCTGTCACCGGCTCCCAGATATAGCTTTTGCCAGCCTGTTTTTTTAGCCCTATGGCTATCCAGGTATAGTTGAGGTGAATACCTGAAGTGGGTGCTGCGGTAAAGTCCAATGCTATGCGCTGAAGCTCAATGCCAGAAACTGCATTATGAATAAGTTTTTTAACACCTGACTGCATATTGTCCAGCAACTCACCTCCATGTATTGGCTGCCCGTGGGGTACATTAGAATCATGTGTTAGGTGCAAGAGTTCTTGCAGACTTGTAATATTCAGGTTTTGAAAATTACCTTGAACCAGCAACTCATCGATACCCGGATAAGTGGAAGCTGTAATCTTCGCAAATACTGAACCCGTCTGCCCTATAGGCATATCAATCTCAAAACCTGATACAGACTCATAAGAAGAGTTATGCAGTTGCCAGGTCTCATTCGGTGGAGAATAAAAGTGGATTTCAGTGCTTTTAGGACTCCAACCATTGATGGTCTGATTTTGCGCATTGCCCGACAAGAGTATGCCGGGTACTGGATGTTTCATCTGCCAGGGAAGCACCGTAGCGGGAAGGTCTGGTGTAGTGCCTTTGGCAGTAGCATAGTATACATTGCCTGAAACGATGGGTGTATCGCCAGTAACCAAAAACCATTTAAAAACACCCAATGATATTACTTCAGCCAGTTTACCACCAAAGGTTTGCCCTGGTGATACTGGCACGTTTAACGTTACATCAGTATAAGTGTGATTGGCCACATGAAAATATGCCTCAAAAAAAGCCAGGTGATCCAGCAAAGGTATATGCACCCCTCCTGCTGAAATGGCCGGTTGACTAAAGTTTATGGTGACTGGCAAATCAGGAAAGCTGTCGCTGAACTTCCATTTGAGTCGCTTAGTGGTGCTATCAATCGGCAATGCGTATTTGACCTGAAAAAGTATCTTATTGGTAATCGCTTCCAAACTGAAAGTAGCTTCCACCTCCATTGATAAATTCAGGTAATCGGCCTGTCCTTTTATAACCACATTATTGGCCGTCTGCGAACTGGCATAACTGGCATTGACGATGCTAAGAGAGCCATTACCATGCGGGAAATAAGGAGCTGAATAATATTTTTTTAGAGTAACCCCGAACTGACTAACAATAGACTGATCGGCTGGTGCTGCGATTCCAGCAAAACTGGAGGCATTAATGGTAATGGCACCATTTTTTAAGGTCAGTGCCTTTTTAAGTATAGTAATATCCATTGCTAGTTTATCAAGCCAAATACTGGACAATGATCGCTTAAGATCCGTGCTTTGGTCAGGCTACCACTCATTTTAATTATCAAGTCGTCCCGGTCGGTCGTTGGTGTCAATTCGTATTTATATTTCCTACTGAAGTAAAGCCAACCTATGTTTAAAGGGACAGATTTTGATATCGTCATACCCTTCACCAGAATATTGTCATAAGATTTCCCCATCATCAAGTCCTTCATAACCGACTCAGCTGGCTTATGACCAAGGCTTAATAAAAGATTGGCTTGTGTTTGAAATGTGTTCTCCACACTTAACATGGTGGGGCTTCCTGGCAAGACTGAATTAAATCCCAGTGTTTTGAATTGATCAAAACCCGGGCTTGTAGTAGCCATGTTAAAATCTCCCGACATGATATGATATGGTCCCGTATTCGCAGCAATGGCTAAATTCAGGCTCTCTAATTCCTTCTTCGAAGATTTCTTCATATTCGAAGGGTTAGGGGCATGCCAGAGATGACTCTCAATGACCCTCCCCCCAGTAGTTGTGGCTTTATAATATAGCGGTTGTCTGTCTCTAAAACTGAAACCATGTATTACTTTCAAATGCGAGATTGAGAACTTGGTGGTATCAAAGAATACTGCATACTTATCGGCCTTACGGCTTTCAGTATCTGATTCATCGACATTCCTTTCAGAAACCTTCACAGCATATTTACTAGCACTAAGCCCTTTTTCTTTCACCCGGGCATTGATGCTATTCTTAATCTGATTACAGGCGTGCTCACCCCCAGTAGTTAGGGTCACTTCCATCGCACCCATTAGTGCGACTTCATTGTCTAACATGATATCAGCAATAGCCCATTGTACACGTACATCTACCCAGGCCATTTTACCGATGTGATTTTCAGACAAATTCTGAATATTCCAGGAACCATATATAAATGACATATTTTCAGTTTATTCTTCAATATAGTCCTTTACATGAATCTCTATCATATATAATATGAAAATATTAGTATTTCTTAAGCAAAATTAAGACTCAATTTGGCGGTACAACCAAATGGAAATTCTCAGGAAGAATAGAGAAAATCGCCACCGAAGAAGACGGATTATATGAGTTTCATTCACTTCTCATCAGTAGTAATAACCCCAGTCTGCAATTGAAAAAGGCAGATTTGGTGATTAAAAAATAAATCCCCCAAATCAGCGGTGAAATATCAATACCCGAGAGCTGATTAACATTTCGAATAGAAATATCCTCTGATGGTTGACAAAATCAGGTCGTTGGTAGAAATACGCCATCGAATCCGTAACTTCTGCCCCTGCAAAAAGTCTTCCCATTAATGAAAAAAATCTACTATCTCCTCCTCCTTTTTGTATTCACTTTACCCGTTTTAGGGCAAACTGACAACAGCACCGAAGCCAGGCTAGAACGCATCGAAAACAACATCTCTGGTCTCTTTCGTATTGAAGGCCGGGAGGTACCTAAGTATAACATCAACGACCGCCTGAAGGCCCTGGGTATTCCTGGGATCAGCGTTGCCTTTGTTAAAGATGGCAAGATAGAATGGGTGCGTGCCTATGGCATGGCCGATGTGGCTTCGGGCAAAAAAATGACACCAGAAACCATGCTGTTAGCAGGCTCCATCAGCAAACCGGTAGCAGCCATCAGGGCACATCAGATGGTGGAGAATGGTACTTTCAACCTGGACGAAAACATAAACAGCTACCTGAAAACCTGGCAACTGCCCGATAATGAGTTTACTGTAGATGAAAAAGTGACCCTCAGGCGGATTCTCAACCATACGGCCGGCCTCACGGTCTGGGGCTTCCCTGGCTATGACAAAGGCGATGAGGTGCCCTCTACCATTGGAGTATTGGATGGAAAAGGAAATACCGACTCAGTTCGTGTCTACAAAAAACCAGGTGAGAGCTGGATGTACTCTGGTGGTGGTTATACCATCATGCAACTGATGATTGAAGAGAACGAATCTGTTTCATTCACAGAAAGTCTGCAGACCAATGTGCTCGATCGCATGAACATGCAGAAAAGCACCTTCGGCAACCCTCTTCCCGATACATATCACACCATGGCGGCCACCGGTTACCGGGGCGATGGCAGAGAAGTAGAGGGCAAATGGCCCATCTATCCCGAAATGGCAGCCGCAGGGTTATGGACTACTCCAAGTCAACTCATTCAATATGCTATTGAAATTCAGAAGATCAACAACAGCCAGCAAGACGGCATTCTGAAATATGAAACCGTAAAAGAAATGCTCACACCAGGCATGAACGATCATGGCTTGGGCCCAATAATAAAAGAACACTTCTTTGAGCATGGCGGAGCCGATGAAGGCTTTCGTGCGAATTTGATGGCCTGGAAAGACCAACCCTACGCGCTAGTCACCATGGTTAATTCAGACAATGGCAGCATACAACAGGAGCTTTTATTGGCTGTGGCCAATGAGTATAAACTACCAGGTATAGAGCCAGATGTGCGTGAAAATATAAAATTGGACGCTGCAGACCTTCAGAAGTACACCGGCAAATACAAGGTAGAGCGCATGGGCGATGTAGAACTTAAGGCAGATGGAAACCACCTCTTTGTGCATGCGGCTTTCTCTCCTGAACCTATCCAGCTCAATGCCGAAAGTGACGGACGCTTTTATGTAGCCCGAGATGGTGTTAGATTCACATTTGACATTCAAGATGGTAAAGTAATGGGCTTTGAGGTACAGCGGTTAAAAGCAGTGAGAATTGAAGAGTAATGCCTTATTGCACCTGTCATATGCTATTCTGAGGAATGCATTCCTCAGCAAGCCTGCCTTTAGCACTTGCATGCTATGAAAAAAGTCTAAACGGCTTCATATTTAACCCGGATAATACATCATGAATAGATTTCTTCTCCTGCCTCTGCTATTATTGAGTCTGAATCTGGCCTACTCCCAGGAATCCGAACATAAAACCGTACTCACTGCCCCGGAAGGCTGGCGACCTGAGATCATTAACCTTCCACTGGGTTTTGCGCCCTCTATCGATTACACTGGCTTTGAAGACATCCGCTTTGCGCCCGGTTGGTCCGACACCACTGCCCATGACTACTTTACCTATACTTTCACATGGGTACTCGACCAGAATCCAAAGTTGGATCAAGAGAAACTAGAATCTCAAATGAAGGACTATTTTGATGGCTTAATGGCAGCGGTTAGCGAAAGAGATGATCTGCCCAAGACCGAAGCTAACTTCAACTTTTCCAAGGCCAAACGTGACTTTGGCGCCACAGGAGAGATTACATTTTACGAAGCCTTTTTCAAGAAGAAGGTGATTACTCTGAATGTAAATGTGGCCGGAAAGAACTGCCCGAAGACTAAAAAATACATGGTGCGCTTTGAGCTGTCTCCAACATCCAAAAACGATCCCTTGTGGAAGAAGTTCAGTGAGGTGAAGTTGAACTCAGATTGCGGTAACTGATATTTAAAGCCTAGAGAACTGAGTGAGATCAGAGAAATAGCGTCCTCATATCTAATTCCCATAAGCCTGCTTCAAAGCCTCTAGCTTGGCATCGAAAAAGTCACGAGTATACCAGTTACCCCTAAGCAGTACACCATATGGTCTTTTCAAATTCTCCAGGTCCTCCAACGGGTTGTTGTCTAGCACCATCAAGTCGGCCCTGTAGCCTTCCTGCACCATTCCAAAAGGAAATGGTTCATAAAGCTTGTTGTTGATAAACACGCCTGCATTGACCGTAGCCATTTTGAGTATCTCAAAATTGGATATCCCCATTTCCTGCAGTATTTCAAACTCCAGGTGCATAGAAAAACCCGCAGCACCCAGCACTGTTGGAGAATCAGACCCTATGAGCAAGGGAACACCCGCATCATAAAAAGCCTTTACGTATCGCTTTACAAAGTCGTATTCCCGATCGCGCTGCCCAATTGTACAACCTGCCGGATTCCACCTCGCTCCTTCAATACCCCAATCCCAGATTTGCACACTGGTAGGTCTGTGCACATAATCCATCCAGTCGTTGCTGTATAATTCCTGCACAGCCGGCCTGTTATTGCACCATACCTCGGTGATTGACTTGACCACCCCCAAAGTGGTAATTACATAATTGTCGTTATCTAAGTTGAGTCTCACCGCTCCGGGTATGAGCGCATCATTGACCTGGAACTGAAAATAACTCCACAGAAAAGCCTCAGAGTGGGCTACCAAATCCAGACCGCTCCTTAACGTTGCCGCAGGAGTTGAGGTAGTTGGGAAATGCCCTACGGTACCCATTCCTCTATTTTGGGCTTCCTCAATTAGTGGTTCAATGGCAAATTGAGGGGTTTGGTTGTAGAGCTTGATAAAGTCATAGCCTTCTGCCTGACTGACACGGACAAAGTCGATTGCGTCTTGAACCGACCCCAGGTCCCTGCCACCACCATATCCATCCAGTGGGCCGCGTGGCCATTTGGCATTGTACATGGTAGGCCCCGGATACTCATTTCTGGCCAGCTCATTCTTCCACCGGTTGACAGGGTCATTGAAATCTCCACAATTCAGTACGGTAGTTACCCCATTTGCCGCCAGACTCAATAATTGCCCTTTACTGGTCAGGTCCCAAAGCTCATTGTTTTCACCTGACCCTGACTCTGTCACATTGGTACCCAAATGCGTATGCATATCGGCCATGCCCGGCATGAGGTATTTCCCGTCCAAGTTGATCTCCGTGGCTTCGGCTGGAACAGCCATAGTAGACGAAGGCCCATAACTTTCGATCATCCCATCCTTGACAATTACCACCTGATCATCCAGGACTTCCTCGCTCGCCATGGTGATGAGCTTCACATGTGTCAGGGCAAGTGTACCACCTGAAACCAAAGCCTCCTTTTCCTTCAATTTCAACTCAAGTTCAAATGTACCAGTCACCTCATCCACTGTAGCCGAAATTACAGTATGTCCCTGGCCTACAGGCTCAACCAATCCATTCTGATTGATCAGGGCCACCTCTGTATTGGAAGAAGACCATGTAAAACGGTTAAGGCCCAGATCCGATAGGCCTGAATTCCTCGCAATGGCCCTTAATTGATGGCGTTGGCTGGGCAAACCATATGCAAACATTGAATCTCCCAAGACCTCAACAGAAACCACTTTGGCATCAATAATCACTTCATCTTCTGTCTCACTTTTGGAACAATTGAGCAAAAGCGTAAAGGCCAAAACCAGGAAGGCAAGAACAGGGTCAATAAGTTTTTTTACCGGGCGCATTTCAAAATGTTTTAAGAGTAGAAAGATAAAAGCCCCTGTCCTTCAATGTTCCGGATTGGGCATCTATCAAAAAAAACGACTTAGCTACAAAGAGCGGTCCCGATTTACATTTCAGCACTTCTTATCGAACATAGGCTAGTCGGCTGGCCTGATGCTTCCCATTACCGATTACAGTAGGTCACTTCCCCACTTCCCCATCTTTCTTTATATTCAAAGCAGACAATACTAACACTATGAAGAAAGCACTCCTCCTGCTACTGGCCCTGGCCATTGCACTACCCGCCACCGCCCAGAGAAAAAAGAAAAACAAACCCAACAAGAACAAGCAAGCCGTTGTCAGCTCGTTGGAAAGCAAGTTCACCGAATTGACCGCGCTCAGCGATAAGATTTGGTCTTATGAAGAAATTGCTTTTCAGGAAGAAAAATCATCTGCAGCACTGGCCAGCTATGCCGAGTCGCAGGGCTTTAAAGTAACCAGAGGAGTAGCGGATATCCCCACCGCTTTTGTGGCAGAATATGGTTCAGGTGCCCCAATCATCGGCATTATGGGCGAGTTCGATGCCCTGCCCGGCTTATCGCAAAACAAGGTGCCCGAAAAAAGCCCACTCAATGAAGACGCAGCGGGCCATGGTTGCGGACATAACCTTTTCGGGACCGCCTCATTGGCTGCCGCCACCGCCATCAAAGAGTTGATAGCTGATGGCAAGCTGAAAGGCACGGTGCGCTTCTATGCCACCCCTGCCGAAGAAAAATATTTTGGCAAGCTCTGGATGATCAGGGCTGGCCTGTTTGACGACCTGGATGCCATCATGGACTGGCACCCCAGTGCCGAAACTAAGGCAGATGTACAGAGCAGTTTGGCCCTGGTCGATTTTATGGTAGAATTCACCGGTCAGGCAGCACATGCTTCTGGCGATCCATGGAATGGCCGGTCAGCTTCTGATGCATTAGAGCTCTACACCACCGGCATCAACTACTACCGTGAGCACATCAAACCTACCGTGCGCATCCACTACCACATTCAGGATGCCGGTAAGGTCGTAAATGTAGTGCCCGACTATTCCAAAATCTGGACCCGTGTGCGTGACACCAAACGTGAAGGCATGGAAGTAGTTTGGAAGCAGGTAGAACGCATTGCCGAAGGCGCGGCCATTATGGCCAATGTAGAATATAAGATCAGGCTCATTTCGGGCATCCACGAGATTTTAGTGAACCGTGCAGGTGGTGTCGCCATGCAAAAGAATCTCGAATCGCTGGGTGCCATTCAGTACACCGATGCCGAACAGGAATTCGCTAAAAAAATTCAGGCAGCCACCGGTAAGCCACAGATAGGTATTGAGTCCGTGATCAATCCACTGGAAGCCACGCAAGAGCATCCCATGGGCGGTTCTACCGATGTGGGCGATGTGAGCTTTGTGGTACCCACCATCCGCATGGGCGCTACCACAGCCCCCAAAGGCACACCATGGCACTCATGGGCCGTAGTGGCCTGCAGCGGCATGTCCATTGGCCATAAAGGCATGGACTACGCTGCCAAAGCCCTGGCCATGACCATGGTAGACCTCTATGAAGATGCCGCATTATTGGAGGCAGTTAAAGCTGAATTTAAAAAGCGCAAAGGCGACTATGTGTATAAAGGCATTGTACCAGACGGACCTCCACCATTGAGCGGTAAAGACAACTAATTTCTACATTTCACCCCTTACCAACCCGACAAATCAACGGCTTGATAAGGGGTGACGATTTGAATCTATTTCTGGTCGTCAGAATTGCTTGAATTTCCACTTCTTCAACTTATATTAGGTTTTCTATTCAACTACCACCCAGTGACCTCGGCACCAGAAGAGTCAGTTTGTAACGAGCATATTTACAACAGCATTTACCAAAAGCAGGTAGAGAAGCTTCGCAACTTTGTCTATTACAAATGTGGAGACATGGCCCTGGCAGAAGACATTGCTCAGGAGACTTTCGTAAAGCTTTGGACCAATTGTGCCAAGGTGATGATCGAAAGCGTATTGGGTTGGCTTTATACCATTGCCAACAACAAGTTCATAGACCAAACCAGAAGCAGGAAAGTAAGGCTCAAGTTTGAGAAGGAACCCATCAAAACCAGCAATACTGAAGATCCCTATCATGCCCTTCGCACTGAAGAATTCAGAGATATTTTGGAAGAGGCCATTTCTGATTTGCCAGAAGGTCAAAGGGAAGTTTTTTTACTCAATCGCATTGAAGGATATACTTATAAGGAAATAGCCGAAATGCTGGATGTGAGTAGTACTGCGATAGAAAAACGCATGTCAAAGGCCCTGGCCAAGATGCGCGATCGCATTCAGGAATTTAAAGATTATAAAATTTAGCAACGGGGGGTTGGGTACTTGTTACACCTTGACGTTTAGTATTCGATGAGCAACGAAGCAGATCAGGAAAAATTGTTAGCCCGCTGGCTCAGCGGAGACCTAAGTGATGCAGACAGGCAACTTCTCGCCCAAGAGAATGGCTTGGACGATCTTCGCTTTGCCCTCGATGATCTGGAGGGATGGAAAGTACCAGAGCTAGACGTAAAAGCGGGCCTTAAAGACCTGAAATCACGTCTCGACCAGCAAACTGCACCCAAACAAACGAAACAGATTTTCTTCCAGCCATGGCTGAGAGTAGCTGCTTCCATAATACTAATAGCTGCGGTTGCTTACATTTTCAACAGCATGCTTACATCAGGCCCCACTGTGATCGCCACAGGTTTTGGTGAAACGATGAGCCATGTGCTTCCTGATGGGTCGGTAGTAAACCTCGATGCCAATTCAAGCATTTCATACTCAGCCAAAAACTGGGAAGATAGCCGTGAACTTGACCTTGATGGCCGGGCACTCTTTACTGTGCAAAAAGGAGAATCATTCACCGTAGAAACAGACGAAGGATCAGTAACCGTATTGGGTACCATTTTCGATGTGAAGCAGCGTGAAGAAGGACTTTTGTCGGTAGACTGTTACGAAGGGCTGGTAAGGGTTGATGTAGAAACACAGGAGCAATTGCTCAAAGCCGGAGAAGGCCTCATGGCCATGAATGGGCAGATTACCCGTAAACCTGTTACAGGCACCGGCCCACAATGGCTTAGCTTGAAGTCGACCTTCACCAATGTAGCATTGACTGAAGTAGTCGCCACCCTGGAAGATTTCTATGGCCTGGACATTACTATCCCGGCAGCCAAGGCCAACGAACAATTTGCTGGTGAACTGGACTACAGCAATCTGGATACCGCACTGCAAACGCTCTCTGTTGTATTTGAGCTCAACTTTACCCGCACCGGGGATAATATTGTATTTGAATAAATACCGTAGGATATTTGAGTATGAGGAGATGTCTGATCCTGATCATGAGTTTGATCTTGCTGGCTGTAATACTACCTGTACAGGGTCAGAATACAGCTGGCAATAAGGTTTCCGTCATTGCCTATTTAAATCAGCTGGCGACAAAGTATGAAGTCCGCTTCTCCTACAATGTAAAACTCCTTCGCACATTACAGTTCGACAAAGCGCCAGGTCTAAAATCGCTGGAAGCTGAGATAGAGTACCTGAGCAAGGAACTGCATCTGCAATTTAACCTGGCCAATGCCGGAAACTATGCCATCAGCCCCGTTCGCAGCTCACTGAATTTTAAAGTAAATGACAGCCAGGACAACACGCCAATAGAGCTGGTTTATGTCACGGTGAACAATGAAAAGCAGTTTTACCTGCTTCCTGTACAAGGCCAATATACCCTGACTAATAGTTTCCCCACTGACTCATTGCACATACGCACCTCCTTTTATCAGCCAGTGTTGACTACCGCAGCTAGCATTAAAGCCAGTGGTAATCAGGTATATCTTTCGCAAGACACTGTCAACCTGGGTGAGGTCACGGTACACTCTTACCTTACCTCTGGGGTCAATTCTTACCTGGGCGACCATAGGGTGGAGATTGACATGAAGGACTTAGCCCTCATTGCCGGGGAAACAGATGGGGATGTTTTCCAGGTGCTACAGGCCATTCCAGGCATCCGTTCACCCAATGGCAAACCCGGAAGCCTTAATTTTCGAGGTAGCCCCTTCAGCCAAAACCTGACCCTTTTCGATAACATTCCTATCTATCATACCGGTCACTTCTTCGGTACTTTTAGCCCTTACAATCCTGGAGTGGTGGACAGAATTTCGGTATACCGTGGCACACTGCCCGCCCGCTATGGTGGCAGGGTAGGCGGACTGATTGAAGTAGAAACCAGCGACCAGGTGCCTGATTCTACCAAGACAGAAGTACTGATCAACTCGGTGATGGCGGGTGCAGAATTTGAAACACCCTTGAGCCCAAAACTTGGCCTGCAACTATCGCTGCGAAGTAATTATCCCATCGACTACCTGTCGCCTAAACTGCAAGCCTTTACCGACCTCAACTTCCAGGGGAGTCGCCTTTCAGCCTCCCAACTCGACCTGCCCGGTACTTCATTGGAAGACCTTAACATTCGCTTCAGCGACTTTAATACAAGGCTCGTTTTTGACCTGACAGAAAAGCACAAACTGAGTGCCAGCTACCTTTACATCGACAATCGCCTTGACTATGAGTTGGATGTACCAAGAGACAGGCGCAATCAGACACATATCACTGAATTGGACAATACAGGGGTCAACTTAGGTTGGCGGGCCCTATGGTCAGAGACTTTCAATTCCAACATCAGCTTCACCAATTCAAGCTTTAGACTCTTTGAAGACCGGGAAGACACTGAGGATGACAATACGAATGGTCCGGAACGTGACCTGGTTGAAAACACCATTGACGACACGCGTTTCAGCGCCTTGTTCAATCTGGAGCTGAGCCCCGCCACCAAGCTCAATTTTGGCTATGAATACAAAACCCAAGATGTGCTTTTTAGGCAAACTCAAAGAAATGATCTCCTTGAAGAAATTGAAGAACGATCAGGCAAAGCCGCCATCAATTCACTCCATGGCTCTGTTGAACAGCAAATTGGGTCTAAATTAATAATGAATGCCGGTCTGCATTTCGACTCCTTTGACGAAACCAATCAGCAATTTTTCGACCCGAGAGTATCGTTCACCTACCTGGCTACCAAAAACTTTTTCCTCAAAGCCTCAGGAGGCAGGGCCCACCAGTACATACGGCAAACTTTTGGAGATGATTTTGACGACTTCAGAGTAGGAAACCAATTTTGGGTGCTTGTGAACCGCGATGAACAGGTGGTAGAAGGCACACAGTTGATGCTGGGAGCACTGTATGAAAAATCAGACTGGCTGTTTGACCTGGAGGTGTATCGCAATAGAATTGAGAACATTTCTCAGGAAGGTACTGTAGAGCCGAGCCCTGGCAATGTTCCTGGAGACGAGCTGGGCGACTTGAAAACCGTAGGCCTGGATTTCCTGGTGAAGAAACGCTGGCCTGGCTTTGAAACCTGGGTAAGCTATACCCTGGGCAATACTCAAGAACGATTTGCCCGAGAGAGAAACTTCAGGGCTGCCTACTATGACCAGCGCAATGTGCTCAATGTGAAATGGCTTTACCCTAGAGACCGATGGTCCGTGGCATTGTCGTGGAACATGATGTCAGGACTACCGGTAAGAGAGCCTGATCAGGACGAAATTGACAACCCCGATGGGCCCGATGTGCTCAACCTGGAATACAATGGCAGGTTCCCTGTTCAACATCAAATGGACCTTTCGGCCACCTATCAATTCAGCAAACCCGGAGCAGGCTGGCGAGGTGTTCTTGGTTTTTCAATACTGAACCTGTACAATCGCCAAAACGTGATCAACGTGTTCCAGCAAAATGTAATGGTCAACGATGCAGTGCGCTATGGCGTAGGCATTGCCCCCAATATTCAGTTGAAAATCACTTTCTGATTAAGCCTTTTCCAGATATTTAAGAATAACCTACAGCTGCAGGTTGGGTAAGGCGCGATGCTGCTCGTCATTCAATCAAACGTCATTCAACCTATGAAAAGAGCAGCGACTTTAGTGCTATTTTTTGCCATTGCACATAGTGCATTCGCCCTACGGCACGACCCAAAAATGGGTACCGAACACAGCCATCACCAATATGATACCAGCCAGGAAAGAACCTGGAAATTTGCAGACATGACCATAGCCACCAAGGGTACTTTTCTCTTGGCTAAACAAGGTCGGGTCTGGATTGAATTGAATGAAGGAGTCAAGATCATCGACCTGGAAGAACTCAGTTGGATTGATCGAAAATATGTATCCAGAAAGCTAAAAGAAATACAGAAAATCAATGATAAGTTTTTTGAACAGGCAGATCGCAAAGCAGATCAATCAGTCAACTGGACGCCCTATGCCTCGATATTGGCACTTGCGCTTATGCTGGTCTTTGTCGGGGTATTGATAAAACATCAAAAAACGAATACCGGGCTACTGTACAAACTCATCCCCCTTTCAATGCTCATACTGGTAGTATTGATCAGCTGTAGTAGTGATGGTGAAGTAGATGAAACACCTACCACTTCAGGAGCTACCAGTTTCACCAGTGACCCTACTGCCATGAATGCGGCCTTTACTCCCTACAATAATGTAAATACCCGCTGGGACAACGACTATTTTTATGTGGAGTCTCAGGGCATTCCTGACCATCAAATGATGGTAGGCATCACCGCCTGGATAGCACAAGTGCCCACACCACATGATTATACTGGCACCAATGCATGGCAGATTCCATTAACAGCTACTTATGCGGAGAATCCCATTACCATCGAGTCAAATTTTCAAAGAGGTGCCATAGGCATTGCTTCTAATGGCATACCAATCTTTAACCCACTCAATGCCTCTGGCCTGGTGTCACAAGACATTGGTGAGCTAGACGCTTTTGGCGGGCATTCGGGCCGAGGAGATGACTATCATTATCATACAGCTCCTATGCACCTGGAAACCACATCAGGCTTGCAGCCTATAGCCTATGCTCTTGACGGTTTTGCGGTATTTGGCTCAAAAGAACCAGATGGCACAGACATGGCCGCTCTTGATGCCTACCATGGTCATGAATATGATGATACCTATCACTATCACGGCACCGATACCTACCCCTATATGGTAGGCGCCATGAGAGGAGAAGTGAGTCTTTCGGGCACTGCACCTCAATCTCAAATAGAACCACAACCCACTGCGCAAGCATTCAGAGGAGACCCCCACCCTATTAACAGTGACAATCTGGTGATTACCAATCTGGAGGAAAAATCATCGGGCATGGGCTATGTACTCACCTATACAAGCAATGGAATAGAAGGGTCAGTAGACTATAGTTGGGACGAAAACAACTTCTACACCTTCATTTTCAATGATATAGACGGTAGTACCACTACAGAAACCTTCCAAAAATAAAGCTCAATCGACATGAAAAATTTCTACCTCCTACTTCCATTTATCCTCTTACTCAGTTGTAGTAGCAACGATGAAGAAGAACCAGGCACAGAATTAGAATTTACACTAACCAGCGAGGCTGTTGCCAATGGAGAACTTCTTGATGCCTTTAAATGCGAAACCAAAATCAACAACCTGGAAAACTCTATTCCACTGGCATGGGAAAACGTACCCGAGGGCACTGGATCACTTGCCATCATCATGTATCATTTTCCAAATCCGGCCGATCAGACCAATGCCAATTCATACCTATTGCTTTGGAATATCGACCCCACAGTGACTTCCATAGCCTATGGAATGGCAGATGATGGTGCCTGGTTTATGGGGGCCAACAAGGATGGAAATGCTATTTCATATTCTTCACCTTGCTCCCCTAGTGCAGGTACTCATGAATATACCATAAGCATATATGCGCTTTCGGAAGTACCAGCTAGCCTGCCACTAAATCATTCTTTGGAAGTGGATTACAGTACATTACTGACAGCTATCCAGTCTGTAAACATCATCGATACTGCTTCTTTGATCTTTGATGATGTAACCGACTGATTGGACCAAAATTCAACAATGTGAAAACATTAAATAATGCCTAAAATAATATAGTTGAGAAACCATTGGGGGAAATGTGGAGATGCAGATTCCCCCTCCTTTTTATACAAACTGAAGTATTTTCGCTTTCTATTTATTAAGTCATACTGAGCGTAGCGAAGGATCCTTTCATTAAAGCCAGGGGACATGCTCATTGTCATTGACTCACCCGTAAGACTATCTGTCGCAGGTTCTCAGAACCTGTGACTACAAATGGAGACCAGGACTCCATCCGCAGAGTCAGTGCCATATTTTTCTTCCAGAAGGTTTTGGATCAAGCAGTTCGAGAATGCCTTAAACCCGTCTGACATTCAAGCGAATCTTATGAACGCCACCTCATTGCATATCCGGTCTGACGGGTGTGCCAAAACTAAATCCCCATACCTTCGGCATCCAGGCTCCGGGAGGGAGAACCATCGGTCGTACCACTTTGAGCGGTCTGACCGTTAGGAGACAACTCTTGTTAAATAAGGTGTTCGAAACCGTTTCAAAACTGTGCTATAACGGTTCGAAGAGTGTACGTTTTCGTAACACATATTTTCGGACACTTCTATTGAATCAGTATTATTATACTGATTTACAGTGACTTACAAAAGTTGGCACAGGTATTGGCTATATATTGACAGGTCAGCTGAAAAGCTAAAAACAAGAAAAGGTTAGAAACTCGAAAACAACACGGTCATGAATAGCTCAAAGGTCAATACTCAAAAAACTCTCAGTGCAATCGTAGCAGTAGCACTGGCAATGGTCACTCTCTTTCAGGCTGCTGCTGCCAACTCTTCTGAAGCAGCAACATTTGTATCTGCTGAAGAAGCTGCTCTTGTTGCCGAATTCGACACCTACTTCGCTGAAGAAGCCATGGATGTGGAACTTGAAGAAATGATCGAGCTCGAAGAGATGGAGATCACTGAGTCAGTTAAAGTATACAATCAGAACGATGAGCTGATTGGCGAAGGAAATCCTGATAGCAACCCACTTTTAGGTAAGCTGGTAAATAAGGCTGACTACCTAAGCGAAATGGGTGGTGAGAAGTACTTCAAAATCACTGAATAAGAAATTAGAGTCTCGGAGCTAGAGAGCTACTCTGAGCAATACAATCTTCATAGTACGTAAGTACAAATAGTTTTATAGTTAGGGTTAATTTTGGTTGAAAGGGCTGGTCGGGGGACCAGCCCTTTCTCGTTTTACCCGTAACTCAGGCTCGTTGGTTATACCGCAGAGGTGCGCAGAGAGGCTCTAAGAGCGCTGAGGGTTTTATTTGAGTCAGTGTTTACTGTAGGAGATTCGGATACTCAATTTTCACAGACATGATCCCTGAGCTTGATAAAGTCAACTCTCTGCTCCTTTCCACTTTTTATTTATTAAGTCATACTGAGCGTAGTGAAGTATCTCAGGACTGAGCCAAGAAAGTCCTCAGAGTCTCCTGACTTCTACGCAAAAGCTACGATGTCCAAGACGGATGACTCTGAGGGATGGAGGTTTTTATTGGATCGCTTCATCTTGGTCGCCTGTCCTCCATTCGGGCGTCATACTGAGCGAAGCGAAGTATCTCAGTTCTGTTTCATACGCTTTACTATGAGACTTACCTCTTCCGTCTGACCTCCAAATGAATCCAATTGGCATCACTTCCTAGTCGCAACGGTCTGACGGGTAAAGGCCCCAACCGTAACAAGTCATCCTGAGTGAAGCGAAGGATCCTTTCATTAAAGCCAGTGGCTATTGTCATTGCCTCACCCGTCAGACTATCTGTCGCAGGTTCTCAGAACCTGTGACCACAAATGGTAACCAGGACTCCGTCCGCAGAGTCAGTGCCATACTTTTCTTCCAGAAGGTTTTGGGTTAAGCAGTTCGAGAATGCCTTAAACCCGTCTGACCTCCAAACGGACCAAGTCAGCGGCACCTCCTGGTCGCAACGATCTGACGGGTGTGCCAAAATCGTTTCAAAACTGTGCTATAACAGTTCGAAAGGTGTACGTTTTCGTAACACATATTTTCGGACACTTTTACTAAATAGTCGATATATTACTGATTTACAGAAACTTACAAAAGTTGGCACAGGTATTGGCTATATATTGACAGGTCAGCTGAAAAGCTAAAAACAAGAAAAGGTTAGAAACTCGAAAACAACACGGTCATGAATAGCTCAAAGGTCAAAACTCAAAAAACCCTCAGTGCAATCGTAGCAGTAGCACTGGCAATGGTCACTCTCTTTCAGGCAGCTGCCGCCAACTCTTCTGAAGCAGCAACTTATGTATCAGCTGAAGAAGCTGCACTCGTTGCCGAATTCGATAATTACTTCGCTGAAGAAGCCATGGATGTGGAACTGGAAGAAATGATTGTGCTCGAAGAGATGGAGATCACTGAGTCAGTTAAAGTATACAATCAGAACGATGAGTTGATTGGCGAAGGAAATCCTGATAGCAACCCACTTTTAGGTAAGCTGGTAAATCAGGCTGACTACCTCAGCGAAATGGGTGGTGAGAAGTACTTCAAAATCACTGAATAAGAAATTAGAGTCTCGGAGCCAAAGAGCTACTCTGAGCAATACAATCTTCATAGTACGTTAGTACAAATAGTAATATAGTTAGGGTTAATTTTGGTTGAAAGGGCCGGTCGGGGGATCGGCCCTCTCTCGTTTACCCATACTCAGTCTCACTGGTTATGCCACGGAGGCGCGCAGAAAGACAGAAAGAACGCTGAGAGCTTTAAGTCAATAAATCACACACCCATAGACTCTGATGTACAAGGTTAAAAAAACCGCCTTATAGCCTATCAAATTAGTATTATAGCGTTGAACCACACCCTCTTAATAAGGTCACTCTGAACACTAGTGAAGCTTGCCTGCCTCAGCCAGGAATTTTATCTACCAGTTTTAGGCAACATCAGGAATTATACCAAATCCACCACAACGCAAGTAATAGTCCAATATTTTTCAAGGCGTTAAAAAAAATCGACTTTTCTCAAAAAGGGGGTTGGGTAAGCCTAACCCCTACCCGTTTTTCCATTGTATTAGGACGAGCACGTTTTAATACCCATACAATGGTTGAGG
>Ga0316204_10002486_pt1 | contig 41501 bp, 40 predicted proteins | sample 6monrhotite_MG_2_FD_205661 | JGI IMG/M metagenome (GOLD analysis project Ga0316204, IMG submission 205661) | Microbial mat bacterial communities from mineral coupon in-situ incubated in ocean water Damariscotta River, Maine, United States -... | ecosystem: Environmental > Aquatic > Marine >...
CTTTCCATATATTCCGACATATCAAAGCGAATCAGCTGCATACCCAGGACACGAGCCAACTGGCGAGTCACTTCAGTTTTTCCCACACCCGTAGGACCTGAGAATAAGAACGAGCCAACTGGCTTATGCTCAGTACCGAGACCAGATCGATTCATACGAATGGCCGATGAAAGTGCCTCGATTGCAGGATCCTGGCCAAATACAACCATTTGTAAATCACGCGTAAGGTTTTTCAGTGATTCCGTGTCACTTGAAGAAACTTTACGCGGTGGAATACGAGCGATCTTGGCGACAATATTTTCAATATCTCCAATACCCACCGTTTTCTTACGGCGAGATGTCGGCAGCAACTGATTAGCTGCGCCGGCCTCATCAATAACATCGATTGCTTTATCCGGCATATGCCGATCATTAATATGCTTGTCAGCCAGCTCGGCTGCAGATCGTAATGCACGACTGGAATATTTTACATTATGGTGTTCTTCGAAACGTGTTTTTAGGCCTTTGAGAATTTGAATAGTATCCTCTACAGATGGCTCTTCGATATCAATTTTCTGGAAACGCCGGGCCAGGGCACGATCTTTCTCAAAAATCCCACGATATTCCTGATAAGTCGTTGAACCTATGCAGCGAAGATCCCCAGATGCCAATACGGGCTTAATCAGGTTTGAAGCATCCATTACTCCACCAGAGGCTGCACCAGCACCAATGATGGTGTGAATTTCATCGATAAACAGTACGGCATCTGGCTTGCTCTTCAATTCAGCCAAAACAGCCTTAAGACGTTTTTCAAAATCACCCCGATATTTAGTACCGGCAACCAGGCTGCCTAAATCAAGTGAATAGATCGTACAGGGAGCAAGCACATCAGGTACTTCGTGATCGACGATGCGTTTGGCTAAACCTTCAGCGATAGCCGTTTTACCTACACCGGCCTCACCAACTAATAGTGGGTTATTTTTACGACGACGACAGAGAGTCTGAACCGTGCGCTGGACTTCTTCCTGACGGCCAATTAATGGGTCAATTTTGCCTGCTCTGGCCAACTCATTAAGATTTTCAGCATAGGTATCAAGTGAACTTGCTTTCTCAGCTTCACCTTCAGGGCTAGCAGGTGAATCAACGTCAGAATCATCATGTAAATCTTCACTGGGTACCTTTGAAATACCGTGCGAGATAAAATTCACGACATCAAGGCGACTGATTTGCTGACGGTCTAAAAAATAGACCGCTTGTGATTCCTGTTCACTGAACATGGCAACCAGGACGTTAGCCCCGGTCACTTCATTATTTTCTGACGATTGCACATGGAAAACGGCACGTTGCAATACACGTTGAAAACCCAGTGTCGGCTGGGTATCACGTTCTTCATCATCAATCAGTGGCGTCGTTTCCTGTAAAAACTCATTAACTTCCTCACGTAGCAAAGGAATATCCGCAGCGCAGGCACGCAGCACTTCAGCTGCTGCAGGATTATCCAGCAAGGCGAGCAACAAATGCTCAACCGTCATGAACTCGTGATGATGTTCTCGTGCCTGTTTAAAGGCCTGATTGAGTGTAAATTCTAGTTCTTTACTCAGCATTTAAGCTTCTTCCATATCACACAATAGTGGGTGCTGATTAGCGCGCGCATGATCATTGACCTGCACGACCTTGGTTTCGGCGACATCTTTTGTAAAGGTACCGCAAACCCCCATACCCCGAGTATGGACGTGTAACATTACTTGTGTGGCTTTTTCGCGATCCATACGAAAAAAGTTCTCCAGCACGTACACAACAAATTCCATTGGTGTGTAATCGTCGTTCAACAAAACCACCTTATACATAGGTGGGCGCTTAAGACGTGGTTTCGCCTGCTCTACCGCAAGATCTCCCTCGTCATCATCAAAATGGTCGTTTTCGTTACTCATTATCTGTTCATTCTAGTCAGTAATTTGGCCGTTGTGGCCATTTCATCGACCAATTATCGCATGAGGCAGGCTTTCGTTTCTCTGATAAAACCCCAACATAAAAAAGCATTTCCATATTAGAAATATATATACATATTAGTAATTTAGTATTTCTTTACTTTGTTAAGTATAGATTTGGTTATTTGACCCATAAAATAGAATCGTTATACTCGCGAACTAGATGCTAAAAACTAATACTTAAATCTGGTATCTGTATAAATAAACACCTTGGGAGGAGTAGCAATGATTACTGGTGTAGTTAAATGGTTTAACAATGCAAAAGGATACGGTTTTGTAACCCCAGATGAAGGTGATCAAGACATCTTTGTGCATTTTTCGGCTATCGACATGGATGGTTACAGAACGTTAAAGGAAGGACAGCCTGTGGAATTTGAAATTGAACAAGGGCCTAAGGGATTACATGCGCAAAAACTTCACTCAGCACCAGCTGTTGCTTAACGCTAAATCGCGCAAATACACATTAAAAGCCTGCCAGTTGGCAGGCTTTTTTTATGCCAGAAATTCGTTAACCTAACCCTATGTCAAAGCTCATTATTTTTAACAAGCCTTTTAATGTACTCACACAGTTCACTGACCAAGAAGACCGCGCCACCCTTGCGGACTATATCGATATCCCAAAGGTATATGCTGCGGGTCGATTAGATCGTGATAGTGAAGGACTTTTATTGCTCACTGATGATGGGGCGCTTTCCCACCAGCTTACCCAGCCTAAAAAAAAAACATGGAAGACTTATTGGGCACAAGTTGAAGGTATACCAACAGAAGAGCAGCTACAGCCACTGCGAGATGGCGTTATGCTCAAAGATGGTCTTACCCTTCCCGCCATAGTAAAAAGCATAGAAGAACCCACAGTCTGGCAACGTGATCCTCCCGTACGCTATCGAGCCAGTATTCCCACCAGCTGGGTCGAGTTAAAGATACATGAAGGTAGAAATCGGCAGGTCAGACGAATGACTGCTGCTATTGGCTTCCCTACACTACGCCTGATTAGACAGTCTATTGGCGAATGGTCTCTTGATCAGCTTGCCCCTGGTGAATATCGGGAAATTGCAGTAGCTTCCCCAAAAGTAAGAAAAAAATCACTCAATCCAAAGCCCCGTAAAAAACGCATAAAATAAAGGCATGACTTCACTACATAAATTATTCATGACAGGCTGCCTGTTTTTGCCACAATTCGCTTTTCCAGACTGGGGACCTTATGAAAGTAACGCCATTGAATTCGATCTACCTGAATCCATATCGCCCGATAATTTTGCTGTCTGCACAGAACACGGTTGCAACAAAAGAATACCCATTCAATTAAGTCCTGCCCAATGGCAAGCTATTAAGCAATCATTCCTGCCACTTGCGCGCTCTGCCGAACAGGAACGTACTCAAATAGCCGTAGCCGTAGGTAAGATGGAAAAAATGGTGGCACCATATGCCAAAACCCTGAATGAAAAAGGTGGAGACTTTAATGGCTTTGGTGCCCCGGGGTCTCAGCAAGACTGTATCGATGAGTCAGTCAACACAACAACTTATCTCACACTTTTTGAGCAAACGGGTCTGCTTAATTTTCATCGTGTAGAAAAGCGAGCCTCACGCGGTTATCTATTCATTGCTGGCTGGCCTCATTTTACAGCCATAATTCAAACTATCGATTTATCAAAGGAAAGCTGGGCAGTCGATTCATGGTTTCACGATAATGGTATTCAACCCGAAATATTGCCCCTACCGCGATGGAAAGAGGGTTGGAAACCAGCTGAATTTTCCATGTAACGATGCAGATCGGTGATAATCACCCTATGAGTAGCAAACACAGTAACGAACGAGTCATCGTAGGGCTATCAGGCGGAGTGGATTCCTCTGTCGCAACCCTGCAATTAATTGAACAAGGCTATCAGGTCGAAGGCCTTTTCATGAAAAACTGGGAAGAAGACGATAGTGAGGCTTATTGCTCAGCCACTGAAGATCTGGCCGATGCGCAGAGCGTAGCTGATCAGCTTGGCATTAAGTTACACACGGTTAATTTTTCAGGTGAGTACTGGGATCGTGTCTTTGAACACTTTCTTGCCGAATATAGTGCTGGACGAACCCCCAACCCCGATGTGCTTTGTAATCGTGAAATCAAATTCAAGGCCTTTTTGGATCACGCGCTTGATCTGGGTGCTGATTACATCGCCACTGGCCACTATGCCGGTGTAAGACACATCGATCATGGCTCACAATTAGTCTGCGCCATCGATGGCAACAAAGACCAAACCTATTTTCTTTATATGCTTGGTCAACACGCACTCAGGCACACACTTTTCCCGCTACAGGCACTCACAAAGCCTCAGGTACGAGAAATTGCTGAAGCCGCAGGATTTAGCAACTCACGCAAAAAAGACAGTACCGGAATTTGTTTTATCGGCGAGAGACGTTTTAAAGATTTTCTTGCTCAATATCTGCCAGCTAATCCTGGAAAGATATATTCCGTTGATAATGAGCTTCTGGGCGATCATCAAGGATTGATGTATTACACTTTAGGACAGCGTCAGGGGCTTGGTATTGGCGGCCAGGCTAACCACTCTCTTGATCCCTGGTTTGTGGTTGAGAAAGACCTGGAAAACAACCGTCTGATCGTTGCCCAGGGTCACACACATCCCAATTTAATGCGTACTTCATTGGTTGCAGAGCAGTTACACTGGGTTGCGGGCAATGCGCCTGGTGATCATTTTGATTGCCTTGCAAGGTGTCGGCATCGACAGCCCCTACAAAACTGTCATGTAGTTATCGAAAATGATCTCGCACAAGTTGAGTTTTTAGAGCCTCAGCGTGCACTCACACCAGGACAATCCATTGTTTTTTACCAAGACGACATCTGCCTCGGTGGCGGTATTATCACATGAGTTATTCTGATTACGACCGTATTGTGGCACTTGCCGGTGTTTTTCAAGCTGCCCGGCTTGTCCGTGATATTGCTCGCACTGGCCAATTCGACAATACAGCCTATTCGCATAGCATAGAATCACTATTTACCTTCGACCCAGAGTCTACTGCCGCCGTATTTGGTGGAGAGCTGGGCATAAGCAGTGGGCTGCGCGCCATCGTGACGCAATTAGAGAATCCTCGTGAACGTGATATTGAGGTAGCCCAGTACGTTATTTCGATGATTCACCTTGCCACGCAATTGCAGGCAAATGGAAAATCACTCGATGAGCTAGCCGAGGCACTGGATAGCCTACAGCAACGACAAAATGATTTTGACTTGTCGAGCCAGACCCGAACAGCTCAGCTTGCCGACTTGTATCAGTCTCATATCAGCGAAATTACACCACAGATTATGGTGCGCGGTGAGCCCTTGCATTTACAAAATTCTGACAATGCAGCACGCGTGCGTAGTGCCTTACTCGCCGGTATAAGAGCAGCCGTACTGTGGCGTCAATGTGGTGGAAAAAAACGCCAGCTATTATTTTCACGCGGTCGTATTGTTAAACTTGCCCATGAAATTCTTAAGAGAAATTAATACGTTATTATCGCAACATATTTGATTACTATTCAGCAATCTATTTTAAAACTGGAGATATCTATGAAAAAGCATCTTATTACACTGGCCTTTGTTCCTTTTATACTTACGGCATGTGACAGCGCAACTGAATCACAGACAGTAGAAACTCCAGCCACTGCCACTGCCCCTGCTCCAGCCAAATCAGAAAGTGCCCTATCGACAGAGGCAAAAAACTGGACAGAACAAACGAAGAAACTTGGCACAACCGCGTGGGAAGCGACTAAAGAGGGCACGAGTGATCTCTCGGAGAAAAGCAAGGATGCATACGAAGGTGCAAAAGATTCTACTGGCAAAGCCTACGATGCAGTAAAAGAATCAACCAAGGAATACATTGATACGGCGAAAGACAAAGGGACTGATCTATTGGATTCTGCCAAAGAAAAAGGAACTGAGCTCTACAATGCCGCTCAACAGTAAAAAACTCTAGAGATTAGTCGCCTCTAAATTGACTAATTTCCAGATCTGACAATAAAAACCCGATTTATATCGGGTTTTTATTTGCTTGCGATGACCTCTCGTCATTCTTGGCATACAAATTTATAATACCGGGCATCACTGCCTAACCAGGCAGACAATACACACACGGAGCAACAGGCATGCAACTCAGCACTCTCAGCGCAGTATCCCCTATGGACGGCCGCTATGGCAGCAAAACCGAGGATCTACGCCCCATATTCAGCGAATATGGCCTTATTGCTCATCGAGTTATTGTCGAAGTGCGCTGGTTACAGGCCCTTGCGCGCCATAAGCAAATCAGTGAGGTACCTCCTTTTTCTGCTGAAGCAAACGCATTGCTCGAGGCAATCATTGGCGATTTCAGTGAAGGCGATGCTCAACGTGTTAAAGATATTGAGGCAACAACCAATCACGATGTAAAGGCCGTTGAATACTTCCTTAAAGAAAAAATCACAGGCAATGCCGAGCTAGAGGCCGTCAGTGAATTTATCCACTTTGCCTGCACCTCTGAAGATATTAACAATCTATCGCATGCCATGATGCTAAAAACAGGCCGTGAGGATGTACTGATGCCAGGCGTCGATAAAGTTATCGATGCGATCCGTAATCTGGCACATCAACATGCCGATAAGCCTATGCTGTCACGTACCCATGGGCAGCCAGCTTCACCCACTACGCTTGGAAAGGAAATGGCAAATGTGGTGCATCGTTTGCAGCGTCAACGTGAACAGATTGCTGCTGTACAGATGATGGGAAAAATCAACGGCGCTGTAGGTAACTACAACGCGCACCTTTCTGCCTACCCCGATATCGACTGGCCTGCTTTTGCGCGGGAATTTGTTGAATCACTTGGCCTTACCTGGAACCCTTATACCATCCAGATAGAGCCACATGACTATATGGCTGAACTATTTGATGCAACGGCACGCTACAACAACATCTTAATAGACTTCTGCCGCGACATATGGAGTTATATTTCTGTTGGTTACTTCAAACAAAAGACCATAGCCGGTGAAGTAGGTTCATCTACCATGCCGCATAAAGTTAACCCTATCGATTTTGAAAATGCTGAGGGTAATCTTGGTATTGCCAATGCCCTGTTTGACCACCTCGCGATGAAACTACCCGTTTCACGTTGGCAGCGCGATCTTACGGATTCCACAGTACTACGAAATATGGGCGTGGGTTTTGCCTATACTTCTATTGCCATGCAATCCGCACTACGCGGTATCAGCAAATTAGAAGCCAATGAGGCACGCCTGGAAGAAGACCTGATGAGTAACTGGGAAGTGCTGGCTGAACCCATACAAACAGTGATGCGTCGCTATGGTATCGAAAAGCCATACGAAAAACTTAAAGAGCTCACAAGAGGAAATCGTGTTGATCAGGCAGGCATGCAAAGCTTCGTCGATAACCTTGAAATGCCAGATGAGGCAAAAAATGCGCTTAAGCAACTCACTCCAGCCACATATATCGGGAATGCCATTGAGCAGGCCAAGGATATTTAAGACATGTCTTTGTATTTACAACCTGTAACAATTGCTCGAGCATTTACCTTATTTGCACTAGCAATTACTTCCCAGGTCACATCCTCAGAACCTGCCAGCTTGACAGCACAGCCCGTACAGACTGATTCAGATATCATTTTGGGAAATGCAAGCCATGCCTGGCTAGTCTCACACAATAATTTTGAGATCAAAACTCAGCATCGCAGCGCGTCTAAGTTGCCAATTTTTGGTGTTTTTTCAAAAGGCATGCACACAAGCCTTGAAGCGCGTACCGCCGATATCCTGGAAAAGATGGACACCGCGTGGTCTATTCTGGAACAAGGCGGAAAAATTTGTGTCTCCGAAGATAACCGTGCTGCACGCTTTGCCAATAATGCCAGTGTTAATAAAGCCTTCAAGCAATGCGGCCCCTCAAGCAACAAAGCCTGCCCTTCTATCTTCGTTCTTGACTTTAATACCAATAGGCGTCATCGAATCATGACGGTTATGCCGGATGATATTAATGGCTTTGCCGTTTCAAATCGAACCCAGATAACAGGAGATCCTGAGATGTACCTGGCTACATACCTTGCATCTCTCACTCAAGCGCACCACCTTCTATTTCAACGCATGAGTCCTGATGTTACCGATTACGAATTATTGGCACTTGGCCGCGTGGCCCAGCAAGGACAGATTTTCCGCACAATCCTACTTGAAACTCAATCAATTGCCGCAGCGCAGGGAAGTAAGTTGTTTAAGCGCCATCACTTAGTTCAGGCATTACAGAGTATGAGCAACGACGATGCTTATCAAATCAGCAAACTCAGTGACATTATTCCAGCCGATTGGTCAATACCAACGACTGGTGATTTGGATTGCATTTAAGGATACCAACAATGCGTAAAATTCTATCCAATCTCCTCATCCTCTCTGTACTTTCACTCTCAAGTACCAGCTGGGGAGCATTGAAATTTCTAGAAGATGATATCGATGTATTTTTAGGTAATACCGGTTATGACAAAAACGAAGTGCGCTATGAGGTAGCTCCAGAAAACACAGCTGGCATGCCACTGACTGAATTTCACCTTGAGCTACACTCCAATGTGAGAATGAAAAGCTGCTCAGTGCATATTGATGGCAAAGCTATCACCCTTAAACCTGAGGGCACTCAGGAAAATTACTGTCAATACAAGGTCACCTTGGGTGAAAAAGATATCGAGTATCAATTTTCATTTAGATCTTCAAAAAAAGATGGCTACACTACCCCGAGCTATAGCCTAAAATTCTCTCAATATCCCGCTTTCGAAGATGGTATTTCAGCTGCTCGTCACTATGATGGAGATAAATTTCGCTCGTATCGTGTTGTCATCTTGCTCAATGCCAGTCTAAAGAAACACGCAAAGTATCCTGGTCATTTGGTAAAAAAAGGTTTTATGAAAGGGTTTGAACAAAAACTTTCTTCATCAAAAGTACTGAAGAATAAGGTTGGTGTCAGGAAAGCACAGATACTGAAAATTCTTAGTGGCACAGCTAACAGTAATAGCTACCAGCAAGGCAATGCGCTTGGTATGAAACTCGCAGGTGGTGATGTAAGTGAATTTCAGGCCTATACCTCAATTCAATTATCTGTAGCCGATACAAAATCAAATGCACTGGCGTTTAAAGCGGGCTTTATCGAAGGCCTGAGAGACAGTCAGGGAACAGATATCTACGTACAGGCTGAAGCGACATATGATGCATTGGCACGTTGAGTAACCTACTTAGTTGAATCCCATCACAATTTTGTGGGCTACCCAGAGAATGTACGCCGTTTTTATAATTCTCACTTTTTCACCGAAACCAGAAAATAAGATTTGAAGATGTCAAAAAAGTATTCAACAGTATTTGGGGGCCGTCGACAAAAAGGCGAGATGCCAATTGGCACGATCTTGCTTATCGGACTCATAACCATTCCTTTGGTTGTATTGCTGATTGTATTTAAAGATAGAATTGCAGATATTTTAGGTATAGAGCAAGAAAATATGTTTAATACAACTATCTATGTTGCAGATCCAGATAAATGACACCTACGCCAATTAATGTTCCAGTCTTAGTACTAGTTTCGAACTTAATTCTATTTTAAAAACCCACTTCTTATACCAATTTTTTCTTTTGGCTTGACTCGTTTGAATCTACTTGTTGAATTATTAGACGATGAACTAGATTCAGCCTTACTCTCGTCCTCATCGTACTTACATTCAATTGGTGTTTCACCACAGTTTCGTATCGCTTTCTCAAGCTGACTGGCTTTTGGGACACCATATAGGCCATTACGCCAATCTTCAATTTTATGCAAAAGCCGTGCAATATAAACATCACCAGCTTTGCTTTTCATTTCATATAATGGTCCTTTAGGAATCTCACAGGTGTAGAGGTTATGTACTTTCCTGTCCATTTCTAAAAGTTGACTCTTACAATAATATTGCTGATGTGATTGTTTCGAGAATTTTCGTAAATTATTAAGACTTCTTTTGAAATCAGCAAGAAATCTTTGAACCTCACGTTTTGGAAGCCAGGGATTATTTGACTTCATTAGCGAGCTATCCATAGTTTTTTTTAAAAAATATACAGCCTTACTAAATTTTGTTCCTTTTGCGGCCCCCTTGGTCGCTAGATTAGATAATTTTGATGAGGCATATTCCCATTTGTTCTTATCGGGCACTATTCTAGCTTTCGGTTTGCTCAAACCTTCATGACGTTCTTCGTATGTATAATAATGAGAGTCTCTAATAATGCTCTCAATTAATTCTTTATCGGTTACTAAATTAAAAAGAGATTTTTCCTTATCCACAATATATCTACTTTTAATATCTTCAATTTGATCATCATAATATTGAGCTCTGCCATGAGATGAAATATCCGAATATAGTGGTCCACCCTGCTTCCATTGCGGCACGTTTGATTTGGATTCTTCCGCTAAGACAGAGGTAGTTATCGCTGTTTGAATAAAAAGGCTAAGAAATACGATAGATGGTAACTGGCCATTTTTATTAATGATTTTCATTTCTAAACCCTATATTTAAAAAAGTTACAGCATAATTGTTAATTCTTTCATCTCTAGAAATTTGGCAGTTTGGGCAACTTAGGGACTGTTGGCAGCGTGGGAAGTTGTGGAATTTCCGGTAACTGAAAAAGCTCATTACTCGACTCTGAGTGCTCGTCATCTTCATACTCTCTGCTATCTCTGCTATCTCTGCTATCTCTGCTACTTCCCGCAGGTGATGTGCCTGCTAATTCAAAGGTTGCCGAGCAGCCATCAGAAACCCAAACACCCTGTGGCTCCCATCCCCAGTTCTTACCTTCTTCACAGTCCACTTTTTTTGAACGCTCATCGATAAGTATTACACCGGCTCGGCTGATTTCAACTTCACAGTAACCATGCTTTCTGGCTGAGCTTTTGCAGCTGAACTGGCCATTGCGAACACGAGTTTTTCTTCGTGACTTTGCTAATGGACCAAATCGCCCTGCGCAACCTTCTGCAACCCAAAGTAGATTGCCTGAATAATCCCAGGTTCTTCCCTTTATACAGGGGGTATGAGAATACTGAATCAGTAGTTGAACTGTATCGTCGGGGAAGTCTCCAGCACATCTATTTTCCTGCCCGTCAACAGAGCCACAGCTGATTGATTTATCAGGCTTTTTAGCAGCATTAACATATGGCACAAACAAAAATGTCAAAAGTAAAATATAAGTAATCTGTTTGTGCATTGATCCAACCTTAAAACTAACAGTATTTTTTAGTCCCATGTTTCAGAGTCCTTGGCACACCGAAAACCATCATCGGCAAAGGCCATGCTCGGATTTTCAAGACGTTGTGCCGCGCTACGCATATTTGCTGGGTTCTTCTCAGCCCATGAGCCCCCTTTCAGCATACCCATGCCATCTACAGTATCTGCCATCCATTCCCAGACGTTTCCGGTTAGGTCAGCGTAATCATCAGGCGTGTTTCCCTTAGCGATCGAGCCAACAGCCAATAAGCCTTTATCACCACCCCAACTCGTGAAGTCCGGTTGCCAATTATTTCCCCAGGCAAAGATTCTGCGTTCAGCACCACGTGCCACATATTCCCATTCAGCTTCGGTAGGTAATCTTTTTCCTGCCCACTGGCAATATTCTATGGCATCGTTACGGCTCACGAAAATAACCGGTTTTTGCATTGCACCACTACGCCCTGGACCAGCCTTAATCGCATCCCGCCAACTGACATTCTTCACTTTAATCGCATTAGCTCCTTGCCACTGAGAAGCAAAACCATTTTTCTCAGCCTCAGTTTTATAGCCAGTGCTACCGACAAACTGCAGAAAATCTGCATTTGTGACTTCTAATCGGTCAAGTCGGTAGGGGTTAAGGCGCACTTCTTTACTAATCTCTGTGTCATACCAACTAGAATCACATTTCTCTATTGCGGTTTCACAGAGGTAAACTGCCGATTGAATTTCTTGTGCTGTACTACCATATTGGAAATGCCGTTCACCTTTTGAAATACCAGACTTTGCAGAGAGCCTGGCCTTCGTTGCATCGGTGATGGCATCTGATAGATTCTCTTCGTTTAGTGCCAAATTTGCAGATGTCAGCAATTCTTTTGCCGTAGCAATGTTGTTGTCTTCGTTCACGACACGTAATTTTTCTGCTTTCTGCAAAAGGACTTCGGTCTCTTTAATTACGGCATTGATTGAAGCAATTTTCTCTTTATATGCAAACTGCTGACGAGCCAGTTCCTCTGCCTCGGCAATCCCCTTTGCTCGTGATATGGCGGCGTTAATATACTCAATAGCTTTTTCAGCATTTGTAACTGCAGGCTTATAGGTTGCAGCTTCATAATCAATGTCTGCTTGCGCCAAGGCTTCCGTGGCTCGAATAAACTCAGGCATTTCACTAATCGGTTCATTTTCTGCAGAATCCAATTTAAATGCCTTGGCTTTTGCAATCATATCTTTGGCATAGATCTTACGTACGTACACCATAGATGATTCATACAGTCCCTTTGCTTTTTCCAAACGCGCTATTGCTGCATCGTACTCTTTGGATTTCATTTTACGGGTTGAAAGTTCCCAGGATTCTTCTGCCGCAATAAATTCAGCGACCTTTTTACCTGATGCAAGACTTTCAGCTTCTTTTCTCAAAGCTTCAGCATCACTTTTTAGTGACTCATATTGTTGTGCTTTACTCACCTGGCTTAGCGACAGTTTATAGGCAGAAATTGCCTGTTTGAAATGGCCAATGACGGCTTTGTAATCTTTTTCCTGCCCCTTGATTTTTCCATCTGTAAATTGCTGCTCTGCAGCAAGATAAGCCGGAACAGCATATTTCTTTGCCTGTGCCTTCTCTGCCACTTTTTTGCTTTCAAGTAACTGGGCAAATAAGGGCTTCAGCTCTGCTGGAGGTTTACCGGTAAATAACACAACAGCAACGACAATAATCAGGAGTACTGCACTTCCAATTCCACCATACAAATACATCTTCTTTTTGCGATTCGTTTCTTCTGCATCAATAGCAGTAGGATCGAGCATCTCATACGGTAAAGATTGCACACTAGCAGGCTTTACATCATCAATGGCCCGCAGCAAATCATCGGCATCCATGAAACGTTTTGCCGGATCTTTTTCCATCATCTTTTCTATTATGATGGAAATCTCTTCTGGAATAATATTAGACACTTCTCGTAATGGTAGTGCCTTCCTCTCTGGATCTCGGTGCCAATTTTGCCAACGTAACTTTCGTGTAGATTCATTTGGATCATTATAAATTTCAGAGAAAATTTGCTCGAATTTCTCTGTGCCAAGCAATAACTCATAGGCAATCAGGCCCAGTGAATATATATCGACTCGCTTATCCGCATCGGAATCAACTTCATATAACTCTGGCGCTACGTACTTTGGGGTGCCTCTAACGGTTTTTTCTTCACCTACCTCGGTACTTAAACCAAGATCACATATAACGACATCCTGGCCATCCGCCGAAATTAAAATATTAGCGGGTTTTAAATCACGGTGAATAATAGATTCAACGTGAATTGCTTTTAAACCTTGTGCAATTTTTCTGATTATTTCAATGCCCGCACCGGGTTCAACTGCGTCACCCATAAACTGATTAAGGCTAAGATCAACCCAATTCGTTACGAGATAGTAGTTATCACTTAATTCACCTCTCTCGTAAAAATTCAGCACACTTACAATATTTTTATGTTTAAAACGCGCAAGAAAACGCGCTTCCTTGAGAAATCCTTCCAGTCTCTTTTCGTCATGCTTTATCAAATCACCTGGTGTCTTAATCGCCACCATGCGGTCTAATTTTATATCTCTTGCTTGATAAACTAGCGACTCGCCACCAGGGATATAATTGATGATTTCATATCGACCACCTAGTATTTCTTTATCTTTATCATCACTCATTTCTTTTTACTCTGGCTGCTGAAGCGATTTATCGCAAATACGGTTACTGTGCAACGCAGATCAGGGATCGCATCAACAACCATTTTGTATTCATTTTTTGCAGCACGTTTACGCCCCTGTTTTTCATAAACCCAGCCCTGAAATATATGATTCTTAACATCATCCAATAATTTATCCGCTGCTAATTTTAATTTATCGCTACCCGTGCCTTCTGTCCGGCGTAGCTCTCTTAACAGATAATATGCAGCAGCACTTTCTGAGCGCTCATCTATACCCACTGAATATGCGCCATGTCCGCCACTGCCACAGACATTTTGTTTGTCTGAAAATATCTGCTGACGTGTTTCCTTTACTGCTTTCTCAACTTCTTCAACATTGTATCGTTTAGTATTTTCAGTTGAATCCATGCCGCTTAACCCAACAGCCAACGCAATCATTCCAATAAGGTAAACGGCAACAAAACCAATGACGACTTTACTCTTGGCACTTGCCTTTTGACCTCGACGTTTTGGGCGTTTCTTTGGCTTACCATTTTCATCATATTCAACAGCTTCAGGCTCTTCCTGTTTTTTACGAAACCATGAGCCACCTGACTTTTCTTTCCTTAACTCAAAGGTTAGTAATATCGTGCTTCCAACCTGAATGGAATCGCCATCGGAGAGTGCCTGTTTAACAATACGCTGGCTATTAACCAGGGTGCCGTTAACACTCTTATTAACGATAACCCATGCACGATCCTCAGTACGTATAATCTCTGCATGTTCTTCAGAAACGAAAGGACCGTCCAGCTTTACTTCTGCTGTACTAGCACTGCCAATCCTTACAACATCCTTGCTGATTTTAATTTCACTGCCTTTTTTCTTGCCCGCACGTACATTCAGTACAGGTGTTAATAAAGGCGCCGCATCTTTAGCCATGATTAAATAACTCCACCTTTAGTTGCCTCGAGCAGTGCAGGACCCAAAATAAGAATGAGCACAGAGATCATCATCAGCATAGCTGGCCCTTGTAGACGCACTTTAAGTTCTTCTGCATAACGTTCAGCCAACTGTGAACGCTTAAATCTAAGCGCATCACTTTGTGCCTTCAGCACCTGCGCAAGAGGAGTACCTAATTTTTGTCCCTGAATAATCGCGTTAATGACATTATGTATTTCATCTGCTGCTATTCGGGTTTTCATTGCATCCAAGGCTTCAGCCAGTGTTTTACCCATTTTTGACTCGCCTAAAAAGATTCTAAATTCTTCTGACAAAACATCTTTCGGATTATCTTTGGTATATATTGAGACCGTCTCAAGAAAGCCAGAACCTGCTTCCATCGTCATTACAGCCAAATCAAGGAAATAGGGAAATTGACGAGATATCTGACGCGTTCGTGTTGCAACCATACTGTCTACAACTGAGAATGAAATCATAAAAACGAAAGCGCCAATAAAAAGTGCGAAACCGATGCTACCAAATCCGATTCCTCCCATGAGTGCAGCAGCGAAAAGGATCAGCAACACGGCTGAAAGTGCTATTAATTCGGCTACAGCCAAAAATTCTGGTCCATTTATCTTTCCACCAGGCATTCCTGACTGCAGTAATTTCTTTTCTATCGCAGCAGCTTTTTCACTTAAGGATTTCCCCGTGTTTGCCTTGGCCAGTAATACAACAAAGCCTCCTATTGGAGAGCTAGTGAAAATATTGTGATTAGTTTTGAACTCCAGACTCTTAAGCGTGATTTGGTGCATCACTCGTAAAAAACCATAGACCACCAATAAAACTGCAATAAAGCCAAGCGAAAAAACAGTAATTTCCATCAGACTTCCACCGCTAGAATTTTCTTAAGCCAGTAAATAGCGCCCGCATACATCAAAATTGCGACAGTTATCAGAACATACCCACCCAGGCTTCCAGTGAGTGTGTCAATCAACTCAGGTTGAACAGTTGCTACCATGACGAAGATACCGAATGGCATCGCCGCAATCACTTTAATCGCCTTGCGCCCTTCAGCTGAAGAGGTAATTAACTTTTGTTCCAGACGGGCTATCTCCTTCATGGATTCAGATAAAGTTTTCAGAGCTTGAGGAAGATTCCCCCCCTTCTCTATATTCACTATTAAGGTACTGGCAGCAAGACCAAACAATTTACTGCCGAGACGAGTTCTCGCGGTGTTTATCGCACTGGTTAAATCCGTGCCCATCCGGTAATCGCGCACAATAAGGTCAAACTCCTGTGATACAGGCTTAGGGGCATTTCTCGCCACATGCTCGATTGCCTGTGCCAGACTCAAGCCCGACTTTGCAGAGCTAACCATTTGCTCAAGTGCTTCCGGTAATTGTTCATCAATTTTTTCGATTCGTTTTTCTTTCAGATGAGCAAAAACGGCCTTCGGAGCAAACAATCCCCCAATACCACCCAATATACCGATAAGTGGATGACCAATAATAAGCCACAGCATAAAGCCCGTTACTATCGCTCCAAGATATGAATAAATGGCAACTTCACGCGGCGTGATATTACTTATAAACAGGTCGCGAAGCTGCTCTTCTCCTTCTTTGGCTTTAAGTTGCAACAGGCTTGTGAATTTAGCGTAACCACCATTGAGGCCAACGTAAACCAACAGTGAAACTGAGCTAAAGGCCATAATTAAAACGGCAACGTATACGATATCCATAGCGATTACCTCAGCAAAACTTATCTAGGTCTATGAGATTCTTAAACAACAGCTCATCCATAAAGGTCGGGATATAGCCCGTATGCTTGTTCTTTCCCATGCCAAATTCCCCACCGCGCCCAGGTACATATTCGTAGATATCGGCAACCGTTATGTTTCCGAGTGTTTCATCAATACCTGTCACTTCCGACACACGGGTAACCCGTCTTGCACCATCTGGAAAACGATTGAGCTGAACAACAATATGTACTGCAGCTCTGATCTGTTCTCGAATAGCAGAAACAGGCATGCTAGTACCCATAAGCACCATGGTTTCTAGCCTCAGCATCATATCTAATGGGGTATTGGCATGGCCTGTTGTCATGGATCCATCATGACCTGTATTCATCGCTTGAAGCATATCCAGTGCTTCAGCCCCACGACACTCACCTACAATCAATCTATCTGGACGCATACGCAGTGCATTTTTCACCAGGTCCTGAATAGTAATAGCCCCCTTACCTTCAGAGTTAGCTGGACGGCCCTCCAGTGTGACGACATGCGGTTGTTTCAACTGAAGTTCAGCCGTATCTTCAATGGTAACGACACGTTCTTTGGGTGAGACATACTGAGACAAACAGTTAAGTAATGTTGTTTTACCAGACCCCGTACCGCCAGATACCACTATGTTTTTATGTGCACCGACACAGGCCTTTAAAAACGTATTAACTTCTTCAGTTAAAGCACCAAACCTAATCAAGTCTTCCATCTCGATAGGGACTGATTTGAATTTTCGAATAGTCAGGCAAGGGCCCTTTATCGCAACTGGAGCAATGACAGCGTTTACTCTAGAGCCATCAGGTAGTCGTGCATCGACTATAGGAGAACTACGATCGATTCTCCGTCCTATGGGTGCAACAATCCGTTCGATCACAGCCATCAACATTTCATCAGAAAAAAAGGCTCTTCGTGCATCTTCAACAATGCCGTTTTTTTCGATGAAAATTTGATCTCTCGCGACCACCATAATCTCGGAAATATCTTCGAAATTAAGTAAATCCTGCAACGGGCCAAAACCAAAAACGAAATTATGAAGGTCCTTACGAATCAAAGACTCGGCAACAAACATGCTGACACTTTCGGAAAACTCCAGCTCATATTTTTTAGCGACTTCAGTAAATCCCGCATCGAGCTTTTTCATATCTTCAGCAAGCGTTTTATCACCAAGCACGAGTGCTAGATCGGCTTTCATACGTCGGACTATGCCACTGACAATACTTTCATAGGGACTGCTGGCATGAGAAGACTTTGTTGGGTCAACGAGAGAGTTACCAAATAAAATCTCACGGTTTAAGCGATCATATAAACCAATCTCAGCTAATTTATGCCATTCTATGCGGGTTAAACGTTGCTTCAGGTCATCTAGCAAAAATTCAATATCATCAGTGACCTTTATACGTACCTTTTCATCCTCAAGATTCAACTCTTGATCGTCACGACGCAAGTCCATAAGTTCGAGTAGACGGTTATGCACATCTTGCTCGATGGCCATCAAAAGCTCGAGACGCCCCTCCTCTCTGACAACCTGGCCAGGCTCTACCAAATCACTTGCATCTGAGAGTCTGACGATAAACTCACCGACCTTGAGGTCATCTTCAAGATCTAATGCTGTAGGCGTGCCATTAGGAATTAGGTTATCGTTGAGGTAAGTTTCGTTGACACCAACCGGTTCAATGAACCACTGGTCTTTTATATATGCCAGTGTGGCGTGCTTACGCGAAACCAGTCGACTGGGTAAGGATATTTTTGTCTTATCGGTAGGGTCAGCACTGGCATCAAACCTACCGATGACAATGTTATGCCCTTCGATAGGTTGAATATCTTTGTGCCCGGTTAAGGTGTTATAAATATAGATATTCACTGGTCTTCAAACAACGCATTCCATTCGGTCATGGGCAAGGTATTCTTTTTGAAATCTTCAGGGTTTCGTAACACCATCATAAATCCTGCATTCGTGTGACTCATAGCAAAAACCAGTTTTTCAGCTTCCTCAGGAGTCACCTCAAAAGTCACATTATCGTACCCTCTCTTTATCGAGCGATATGCGCTACGCGTTGTTGCTTTACCAACCGCCAAAACTCGTACGTTCTGTTGAATGGTACGAGTAACGTCCTTCATCTGAACACGACCAGTAGCTGGAGATAATGTCTTTTTGTCTGCAGAATCTGTTGGCTCCGGATCAACCGGCACAGTAAAGGTTGCCAATATATCAACCCGACTGCCGGGTTCAACAAAATGACCCACTGATGATGCCGTACTAACAGGGATCGTTATCGCACGGTAGCCATTTTTAATTCTTCCAGAAAGTCGCTGATCAACATCATCAGAAAAATAATCGTAAAGCAAAAAACCTGCGGGAACATCTCGTGTCATCTTTCGACCAACGATCCAGCTTACGTTTGCTTTAGTATGGCGAACGACCAGCCCATCCATCTGCTCAAAACCTCGTCCCACTGGAAGCTTTACCACACCGATCATTTTCTTTGTTACAACTGTCCCTTTTGCTGCAGGTTCTTTAAGCGTGAGATAGGGTTCGCCTACCTGGTCAGACTCTATACTGCTGATGTGTTGCTGAAGGAGAACGACTGTGGCAATACCAAACACGACGCCTACCAAAATAAACCATTTATTCATAATCGTTCCGTTTTAATTGTAATTTCGAATCTGTATAAGCACGCTGGAGATGTTCGCAGCATCAACCTTTCTTGATGAAAACATTGAAATCTCTTTACTCTTTCCTTTCATTTCAATCATTCGAACACCCTCTTCAAGAGAGCGATCACTAATTACCTTTAAGTTTTCTTGTTTGAGGTGTTTGAGGTAATGCGCTGCATGCTCACGTGGGGCACCAATTCCATCATAGGCTAATATCTGAACGTCCCCACTATCCCCTGCTAATTTTAAAGACATGGCGCGCCTTGAACCGGGATAGCGGGGCATCCATGCGAGGTCTTCACCTGACACATCATTTTTTCCTGGATTCAGCCAGTCTTCTGCCTGAAACCCAGGATCAAGTTGTACGACTCTAACTTGGCTTCTATTGGCGCCCTGTGCACGGATAGATACATGCGTCCCTTTTAGCGGAAGTTTCATCGGGTTAGTAACACCATCCAACTGGCTTTTATCAACTTCAAAGCGTGATATTGATGCCCAGCCACTACCCTCAAATTCCACAGGGATTGATATTTCTTCATAAACCTTATCAACATCAATCTCAGGCCTTTCAGGCCGGCCATACTGAACAGATTCTTGGTTAGAATACATCTGCCTCACCCATTCTTGCGCTCGGCTGACTGACATGGGTAATTCAAATAATCGTTCAGTATAGCGATTCCCGTTAACCTCGAAGCGATTCGTTAGTCCAGGTTCAGTTATATTTCCCTGTGAATTATCAATATTAAGGCCTGCACCATTCAATTGATAAACATCAGCAAAAAGCATCTGGGTGACTATCTGATGGCCAATATAAACAAAAAATCCCAACGTTATTATTAACGCGGTGAGTCGCCGGATTTGGTTAGAAAGAGATCGCATAAATATATTGTCAAACTCGCCTATTATTCTTTTGGAAATAAGTTTGGAAACAGGTCTTCCAGCTTTCCAAACGGATCTTCTATTTCACTTTTTAAACGCGCGTCATAACCATGGGTATCTTCAAAATCTGGGCTATGCCAGTACGAGCCACCATGCAGGCTATAATTTTCAACAATTTCCTGATTTCCAAGGGCCCCCAGGGCTCCACGTGCATAAGTCGATTTCGCACTAACCAGTACATCGCTTACGCCTTTATCTCCACCAGCTCCATCACCCGCTCGAACATCGTCAGTCAACAACCCTAACTCTGCAAATTCCATAATTCCAACACTACCCAGGAGATTACCCACATCACTCACCAAAGGGATATCTATTGCTGACTCATCTTCCGCAGCTTGCTGCATAGACACCCAGAAACGCTGAGATTTATTGAGTACCGCTTCACCATCGCGTTCATCACAATTCAAATCCTCTTCAAGTGAAGGAAAGAAAGACTGGATCTTATCGGTAATAGTAAGGTCCGCATCACATTTACCATTCAATATTTGATTCCATCCAGCAGTGCGTGTTTTTATCACCGTATGCTCTTTAACCTGCATGGACATTCCTGCATGCATATACAAAATAATAAAAAACAATATAACCGGCAAAACAAAAGCGAATTCAATTGATGCTGAACCACGTTGATAACACAAGGGCTTCTGCTTAAAACTAGTGCACACTGATCCACCCCAGTTGATCATCCGTAGCTTGGTCAAGTAATCGGCGTACGACAGAAAAGTCGAAAGGTGATCTATCACGCAGTTCTGCCGTCAATTGCTGCTTATGCCCTTTAAGAAGACTGATTGGTGCCAGTCGTGCTGTCCAATATTGTGTATATAAATCATGTGAAATCGGGTTATAGACTGTGGCTTGTGAAAACGCGTAACTTACCGGGCTACTATCTCCATCTGCATTAACCACTGGCGTGCTTAACTGAGCATTTAACATCTTATAACGATCATCCTGTGCAGCTATGGTTAACACACTTAAATCATCACTGTTGTATACCGAACCTGCCATCAAACCCGGTACGGCCCCCTTCAACATATAAGTACCAGGCAGTAGGTTCTGAGGTTTGAAAGCATCAGGAATAATTCCACCTATACTATTACCAATATTACCCAGGGCTCCCAGCGCAGGCCTAGTAGCCGATAGTGTCTTACTCGCGGTATTTATCGTGCCAGGTAAGCTTGGAGTGTTTTTACAGATTGAGTTCCATGAGTTTTTCATGACTTTTTCAAACTCACCTGATCCATCGTATCGATACTTACCAAAGGTTTCAATTTTAGCTACATTACCCGAAATACTTTTAATATAACGCCACCAGTTATAGATAGAAGGCTCGAGGCCTGGCACATCAAATCCGAACAAGGGCTCTCTATTAACATGATCCAACAGGGGACTGGCTCCTTCACCTCCAGCTGTATAAGGCCCTTTTCCCTTCGGATAACCATGTTCAGTAAAAGCCTGCTTGTGACCATCAACTGTTCCTTTGTCCGCAGCATTACAGATATCAAGTACAGCACCAATAAAAGCAAAACCCTGATTGGTTACCGGTAAATCAGAGCCCATGAAGTTATCTGCGCTACAGCTACTTTCGTCAATAGAGTCATCACATACAGGATAAAGGTGTAAGGCAGATAAATGATTTTCAGTGCCAATCTGATTCTGAATTTTTGCTGTTTTAGCAGGGAAATCCCTTACCAGTCGTCGATTCATCACACCAAAAGCCCGTACTAGATTGAGTGATGTTGGTAGACCATGCGTAAAGGGTCGAAAATATACTTCATATGCAGCACCGTATGCAGCGGCGGGAGTTACTACTGCAGTGATGGCTGCCATAGGACCAGCCATGCAGCCTGCGTATAACCCACCTCCTACAACAGGTACTGCCTTCAAGGGGCTGCATATTCGATTCCAGAAGGAGTAGACCTCCTGTACCTGTCGTAGAAGTTCTTTTTCCCCCCTAACCAATGATTGAGCAGCGGCCTGGCTTACCATGAATACAGTGAACATTTGTGTCATGCCCACATTATTCATAGACATTACATTAAGTGATCGTGCTGCCCAGGATGCCTGCGTCATGGCTGCAGCATCCGCGGCATTTTGCACCCTTGTGCGGTCAGAGATTTTTTGCCCTGTATTCAGGATGTAAGCCAGCAACAGCACCATGCCAAACATACCCACTAGCGCAATAGGTAAGATTTGTCCGCGGTCATTTGCGTGAAATTTAATAAGCCAATTTTTCATTAGATCAAAGATACTTCAGCAGTGATCGGTTTTTGAATAAAATTGTAACCAGGACGAGGACTCGCACCGGGTATCAGTAGATAGGCACCAGGTGCCCAGACATAGGTATAAAAAGTCACTTTTGCCCTTGCTGCCTCACTGCGTGCAAAGATGCTTTTTTCATCCTGCATACGCGCAAGTCGAGCAAAGTCAGGTTCATCTATGATTAACTCAAGGTTGCCTGGATGGAATGCATAAGTGATTTTCTGTAGTAATTGCTGATACCGTAAGTCTTGTGCATTTCCTGTCTCTCCACCCGATACCGCCATCAGACGCGCTAAATCTTTTAGTGTCTGACTTGGTGTATTTAACGTTGACAAGGTCGTTGCAGGAGCAGCAGCAATTAAGGCCAGTCGTGCTGCCCGATCAATTCGCTCATCAGAATCCTCACACCCCGCTGGTTTCTGAAAAAGTTTTGCCGTCAAACCAGACCTGAAGTCATCGATATAATCTTTAAGACTCCCACATAAATAAGGATCTTTTACGACACGAGCACTGCGTGCTGCAGAGTAAGCCGCGTAATGAACGACAAGAGCATCCGCAGCCAGCACAGCAAATTGTACTGCCAGCATGGTTACTGCAAAAAAGAGGGGAAAGGTAAGCGCAACATCTACTGCTGCAGCGGCACCTTCAGTTGAACCTAAACGCCGCTTACGTTTCCACACACGCGAGAGATTCATAACTAGCACAGAAGCAATTAATACTAACGCACAGGCAACCAATCCCCAGACCACACTGGTTGACCAGAATGTGTCTGAAGAAAGTAGAACAGTGATGAAAGTTCCTTCTGTCATTAAGACTTGATGACAAAGGTCGCCATCCTCTCCACCTATCAGTCAATGTCCAATACAAGTGGACATTTTTTATTATTGAAATATGCCCTTTTGCATTGCACCTGCAAGCAAATGCCAAATCACGCCGCCAGCAATTGCAACAGCAAAAGGTACATGAATATGCGTAACCGGTATATATTTTGGGCCTTTTGCGACAAATGAAAACAACATAACGCCAAAAGCCTTTAAAGACTGAAAAAGCTCCCCTCGCCAGATCAGAATCATAATAGCCAAGGCAGTACCTGCCACAATGGTATAAACAAACACAGGTAGCGCATCCGAGTAACCAAACAATGCTCCAACGGCCCCCAGTAGTTTTACATCGCCACCGCCAATACCATTGAGTGAGAACATGAACAGTGCCGGCACAAAACCAAGCAAAAAGCCCAAAAAGGCACTCATACAGTCTGTTTGACCTAAACCTATACAGCCAAATAATAATCCAGCCAGTATTGCAGGATAGGTAAGTCCGTTTGGTATCGTGCTTTGTCGAATATCAATAACTGCTGCAGGTATAACCAGGGCTAAAGCAGCCATTGCATTCAGCGTTAACCAATCAGACATTTGTTAACTGTATTAAAAATCGCCAAGTTTATCGGTCATGTCATCCGCTTTATTTTCGTTTGTGTCGAACATAGCAGTTGATTCATCACTAACGAATGAAGTGATTTTGTCTTTAAATACAATTAATAATGTAACCAGTGGAATGACAATTAAGCCGATAATCAACATTGGGCCAATCGGCATCTCACCACGTTCATCGTTGTGCAGGTTTGTAAATAATTCACGTACTGATAATTTCATTTTCTTTCCTTCCACATTTTTTTCGTTAGATTGATTAATTCGACACCTTCGCCACTGACATAAGGCTCTTCGGCAAAGGTCGGGTAATTTCCTGTCCACTGCATTCGGCGCTCACTTAACTCACCTTCCAGTCTAAAGATATCTACCACCTCGTACTTACCTTCATCCGTCAGCGGCAAGACTTCACTAATATGGGTAAGTTTTCGCGAGCCATCATGAAACCGTGAGATCTGAACAATGACATGCATCGCAGAAGCAACTTGAGACCTCAGTGCGTACAACGGTAAATCAACACCTGCCATTAAACACATAGTTTCTAGTCGATTCAAGGCATCAGCTGGGGTATTAGCATGCAAGGTAGACATAGATCCCCCGTGACCTGAAGTCATGGCCTGCACCATATCCAGTGCCTCTCCACCACGACACTCACCCACCACAATTCGATCTGGGCGCATACGCAAAGAGGCCTTAAACAAGTCTCTGATTGTCATTCCTCCCCTACCATGCCGGTCTGGCTGTTTTACTTCAAATGGCACCACGTGCTCTTGTGCAAGCTGAAGCTCTGACGAATCCTCTAGCACAAGGACTCTATCAGTGTCTGGGATCAATGCTGATAAACAGTTAAGCAATGTGGTCTTGCCTGAGCCAGTACCACCGGAGACAATAATGTTCTTGGCCATGGCAACACAAACAGCGAAAAATTCTGCGGCTTCTTCTGATAGCGCGCCAAACTTAACCAGATCATCTAAACCAAGCTTACTTTTTGAAAACTTTCTTATTGCAACGCAAATGCCCTTGCGTGCAGCAGGTGCCTGTACGATGTGTACTCGCGAACCATCAGGCAGTCTCGCCTCAATACTGGGATTTTCAGCATCGAGCGTTTTGCCTACAAACTGCGCTACATTGCGCATCGCCGAGGCCAATTCAGCCTCATCGTCGAATCGCGCATCCGTTTTCTCTAGGCGACCTTTACGTTCGACATAGATTTCCTGATGGCCATTAATCATAACCTCAGAAACCGATTCATCATCTAGCAAGTGACCAATAGGCGACAATAGACTACGAATCGTATGGCTGTAGACACTTTCCAGGCCTTCGGCCATGTAAACTTCCTTATTAAATGGGTAATGACAATAATAACGCCGTATTTTGGAAGGCGTATCTCAGCAATCTCATTAGCACAAAAATCAGTGCCATTAGAGGCAAAGCTACCAACCCAAGTACTAATGCGTAGTTAACAACATCACTCATACTTCACTATCCATCCTGGCTGAATTTGTGAGCCATTACTTTATCAGAGTAAATTCCACACGACGATTGGTAGATCTCGCATCTTCGTTTGTATCTTTTACCAACGGTGACGATTCGCCATATCCCTTAACTATGAGACGGGAAGGCTCAACACCGAAGTTTTGTACCAGGTATTGCTTAGCTGATTCGGCTCTTTTTTTTGATAGCTGTTTATTGTATTCAGCAGACCCTACATCATCGGTATGACCACCAAGAACGAACTTTTTATTCGACAGTTTTTCATCCAGTAGCGCCTCACCAAATGTATCGAGATTCATCGCACCCTGTGGTGTTACTTGCTCGGAGTCAAAGGCAAAGGTGATTTTTTGCGCACTGATTTTTGCTGGCTTATTCTGGGCAAACGTCCTGATAATCGCACGTGTTTTATGCTGCACGTCTTTAGATGATCCATCCACCCAGTACTGTAATTTTGCCAGGGCAACCTTACTGCTCTTATTCGCCGCACCAACTACACGCTTAACCAGGCTGACAGAATCATCACTCTGAACAAAGTCTTCACCTGGAGCAACCCCAAGCTCATCACGAGATAATTCACGGTCACTTGCGATCACGTATACCGTTTCTTTACCTAATGGGGCTGTCTGCCAGAGAGAGCCTTTGGGTGGGTAAAATGCGGAGCCATCCTCAATTGAATCTACAAGCAAAACAGAGGCCTTACCGTGACTATCTACATGTACTGCAGTGATATGAGCTGGCATGGAACTGCTAAACCCATACTTCACCTCTTGCCCTACTGTAACCCGGGCATTTTCAGAGGTACCGTTAATATCAGCATTTAATTGCTGATTTGACCAACTGGACGATATTTGGTCCAACTCGTTAAAGACATCTACGCGTGTTGCAGCAGTGGTAATTTGAGAGGCTGACAAAATTAAAGCAGCCATTCCTAAAATATATTGTTTTTCCATCATCTCTATCACTACCTAATAGTTGTAATCAATTCGTTACTTAATTGAGGCCCGCATAGCGCCTTTAGCATCAGGGCTGATACCTTCAGGGTTAACCGCCAATCGAAAGCCCAATGAGTCATCACGATAATATGCCTGTGAACCTGAACGGTAAGCTGCACGAACACGTTCAGGACTGTCAAACCAGGATCCACCACGATAGACACGCGGGATACCGGCTTTGTCACTCGCGCAATTATTTTCAGTACTACCATTGCTGTACTTGTAATAACCCGAACAAGTCCATTCAGACACATTGCCTAACATGTCGTACAAACCAAAATTATTGGGCTTGTAGTTGCCAACCGGTGCGGTATGTAAATAGCCATCAGAACAACCATGGACCTGCCAACCCTTAAAGCGTTTTTTCGCTTCTTCGTCAGCTACATTGGCGTACTGGCAAGAGCTGGTAATATCCTTGCCCCAAAAACGCGCTGACTGTTTATTTGATCTGGCGCCATATTCCCATTCTGCTTCGGTTGCCAGGCGATAAGGTTTGCCGGTCTTATCTGATAACCACTTAATATAGGCCTGTGTGTCATTCCAGCTAACACAGACAACAGGAGAATTCTCATTCTGGTTAAATCCTGAATTTTTCCATGTGCGCCCCTGAATCCACTGCCATTCCTTTTCACCGAGTGACCAGCAACCCTTAGTTGTGCTATCACCTGTATTTCTCTCAGCATCCGTTACAAAACCAGTTTCATCTACGAAGTGTTTAAATTGCCCGTATGTCACTTCGTGTTTAGCGAGCATCACATCATCAACACATATTTCGTGAGGACGCTCATCGGTATCACGATGCTTCTCATCTAACTGGCTACCCATGGTGAAGCAACCAGCGTTAAGCATTGCAAGGGATGGTTCAATGCTTGTTAACTGCTTGGACTGCATCGCAGATGAAGCACCAAGACTTGCCACCTGAATTTCTTTTTTCAGACCCGTTTTTGAAACCGTTGCAGCGACACTTTGATGCATACGAGCCCAAATCTTTCTACGTTCTTTAGCTCGCAATGTGACATCTCTTGTAAAAGCCTCATAGCCATCGACCATAACCAAAATTTCATGTCGGCCTTCGGCAACTTCAGTCTCTATTTCACCACGCCCTACTTCAACACCATCGATGAATACCTTCGCATTAGCGACGTTAGGTACAATTTCTAGCGTGCCAAGGTTATTCGTCGAGAGCTTGACAGGTTTAACAACCTCACTAGCAACTACAGCTGACTTTTGGGCATCTAAGACAGGCAACTTACTCTCACCAGGGCGCATACGCGCCCATAACTTACGGCGCTCTTTATCACGTAGCGTCACATTTCGGCTAAAAGTTTCATAGCCATTAACGACAACCCAAACCTTGTGTCGGCCCGGAGCTGCATCAATTTCCATCTTTCCTCTGCCAACTTCCACACCATCCAGATAAACCTTGGCACCCGCGACATTTGGCAAAATCTCCAAAGTGCCATAATTAACCAACTGAGGTTTGACTGGCTCAGATTCAGCTACAGGCTTAACTTCATCTTTCCCCATAGCTATAGCAGGTGCCACATCCTTCTCTGCCTGTTTAACAAATTTGGCCCAAAGGGTGCGTTCCGCTCCCGCTTTAAGCTTCACCTGCATCAGCACTGGCTCAAAACCTGTTTTGATAACTTTTATATCGTATAGCCCAGGACTAAGTTTTTTATTAATCTTTGAAGAACCTACTGATTCACCGTTTATAAATACCTCATCACCATATACGTTGGATCGCACAATTAACCGGGCTTGAGTAGCATCAGGTTTTGAAATTCGATTTGGAGAACCAGGCTTTTCAGCGACTGACAAAGCTGGCTCAACGCCAACTTCATTTAATTCAACAACAGCCTGGGTCCACTGTCCCTTGCGTATTTTGTAGGTTTGCGACTTTGCATCGTAGCCTTTTGCCTGAATCTCAACCAATACATCCCCAACTTTCAGGGAAGATAGATTTAATGGCTGCCAAGGCAGGGCCTCTCCTTTATCTACACCGTTTACAAGAACTTTGGCTGCTACATTAACATTGACCTGTAAGTGTCCACGATTGCCTGTTGCCACAGGTGGCGGTGGAACCGAACTAGGCTGTAAAGTTTCACCTGAAGATATTGCAGGCTTTTGCTCTAGTTCCACAACTTCAGGTTTTGGCTTAGCCTCATTCTTAACGAAATAGAAGTCACCGAAAATCATTCCTTCTGTCCATGGAATTTGACGGTCACCCGTCTCTTGCCTGACGCTCATGGCGGTGTCTTTAAACACCTCTTCTACCTTTAAGCCTGGCTTTTCGAGTGAAGCTAATAAGTGTTTGGTAAAAGTACCATTCGTACCATCACCATCCTCTGCAACCTTACCCGGTTCAGTAGCATAAAAAACCATGGTGCCAGATGGCGGAAGGATTCGCGCCAGACCACGTGACTTGGAACGGAATGAACTCGCAAAAGGGTTATTACGGCAGGCGTCGAGAACGACAAGATTCAGGCCATTACCTGCCTGCTTCATACCCGAAATTAAACGTCCAACAGGTACTGCTTCAAATTCAACATCTTCCTGTTCCTGAATATCTGCCCCGATGGGTACCAGGTAATTCTCACCTGAAATCTCAACACCGTGCCCAGCGTAATAAAACAGACCTATGGTTTTTTTGCCATTGAGTTTACGTGTGAGATCACGAATCGCATTTGTCATCGCCTTTTTACTGGCATTGGTCAGATGCTTAACCTCAAAACCAAGCTTTTTCAGCTTTGAGGAGACTGCATTCGCATCATTGACAGGATTGTCGAGTGGGCCTTCTTTGTAGTCAGCATTTCCAATCACCAACGCAATGCGAGATTCGCTGTTCGTTGTTTTAGCCAGCAAAGTGCCACTGAAAGCCAAAAGACAGGCAAGAAAGACGTATAAAGCTTTTTTCGAAACAGTATCCATGAGCAACATTATAGGCGGTTTCATATAACGTGAACTGTATCACATCCAAACTATATTATAAACTGAGCTAATAGCCACACGCTCACCCCTAATATACAACTTATATTCCCAAGAAAACTATCAGACAATAAAAAACGGCTGCCTAGGGCAGCCGTTTTCACAAGAGTAAATCTTAGACTATTACTTAGTACGAATTTCTACTCGACGGTTCATCATACGGCCTTCACGAGTCGCATTATCCGCAACAGGAGAGCTTTCACCCATACCTTTTACGGTAGTGCCACTGATGCCCTTGTTAGCCAGGTAATCAGCAGCGGCTTGAGCACGACGCTCCGAAAGACCCTGGTTGTATGCTTCAGGACCACTACTATCCGTGTGACCTATAACTTCCAGCATTTCTTGACCCGGTGTAGCCGAAATCTGGGTAGCAACATTATCCAGCGCTGCTGTCATTGCAGGCTTTAGCTTAGCGCTATCAAAATCGAAATGATCAGCAGTCGTGTTTATGGTGATGTTACCCGTAATCTCACAACCTACCTGATTAACCTTCGCCCCGGCCATGGTGCCTGGGCACTTTTCTTTAAAGTTAGGAACACCATCGCCATCGCTGTCTGCAGGACAACCTACAGAAGTAACATCAACGCCACGTGCAGTATTAGGACACTCATCACGGCTATCAACAACACCATCACCATCAGAATCCATTTCTTTCTGTGGCATCGCTGGCTTTTCCATTGCATCGCCACACATAGGCATGTTCTTTTGCATGCCATGTACAGCTTTCCAACATTCTTTGTAGCCATTATTAACCACTTTGCCTGCTGGAGTAGTCAAGTAATTACCTGCATAGACACTAGCTGCGCCCAAAGACAGACTAACTGCAAGACCGACCGGTGCCATAAGTGCTACTAATTTTTGTGTGCCCGCTTTATCAAACATGCTTATTCCTCATTTCTTCTAATTACTTTAAAAGTTTGGATGTGATTTGGCATAGCAATCTGCCTGCCTATGAGTGTATTAGAACCAGACCAGCAAAGATACGCAAGCCCCATAGGAAAAATTCCATAAAACCGCCATAATTTGCAAGCAGCCCGCCCTAATAATGCAATATCACTAAAAAATCTGGTACAGAGTCCCTATGACCTCAGTCCTTCGCTTCCATTCTAGTCTCACCCGCGACAAGTTTCTATGTGAGTTTTGGCAAAAAAAACCCGTCGTGCTTCGAAATGCCATTGATCCATCGCGATTTAACCTAGAAGCTGAAGAGCTTGCAGGGCTCGCTTGCGAAGAAGAGGTTGAATCTCGCCTCATTAAGCAACTGGATAAAACTGACTGGCAACTTATGCTTGGCCCTCTAGATGAATCAATCTTTGCTGAATTGCCAGATAATAACTGGACCTTGCTGGTACAGGATGTCGACAAACATATCCCTGAAGTGCACGCACTTCTTGATGCTTTTGATTTTCTACCAGACTGGCGCATCGATGACATCATGATCAGTTACGCCACTGATAATGGTGGCGTAGGCCCGCATACTGATAACTATGATGTCTTTCTCATGCAGGCTCAGGGGCAAAGGCGCTGGCGCTTAAGCGAACATGAATACACTGACGAAGATCATATTGAAGATTGTCCATTACGGGTTTTAGCGAGTTTTGACACCTCTGAAGACTGGACACTAAACCCTGGTGATGTACTTTATTTACCCCCTCGTGTTGCACACTGGGGTACCGCAATCGGTGAATGCATGACATGGTCACTCGGGCTACGCGGACCAAGTCAGCTCGAACTTTCCCAAGCCTGGCTTAACCATGTCAGTGAAAAAGAAACAGAAAACTTTTTTGTAGACAACCTACAACCTGGTCGCACAAGTAACACTAGTATCACGGAAACAGAGCAGGCACTCGGCCTACAGCTCATCCGACAGACCCAACCCGAAGATAACTATGAGTATCGTCGCTGGTTCGGTGCATTTGTCACTGAGGCAAAAGAAGATTTTGAAATCCAGCCGACTGAACATCCCCAGAATGCAGAGCAATTACACTCAGTCATTCTGAAAGGCTCAACACTCACACGCCATCCCTGGGCACGCATCGCCACCATAAAACTCAATCAATCTACCCATGCCCTTTGTTTTCAGGGGCAATGCATAGAGATCGATGATCACTATCAAAACCAATTACAATCCATCAGCAAACATCGACAAATTAATACCGACTTCATTGACCAATACCCTGCCAAAGATTTTTTCTGGGAGCTACTAGCCGAAACCTATAATCAAGGCCTATTTTTATTTGATGAATAAACCCTTCAAAATTGTACAAGCAGACTGGGACGAGCAGCGTGAACAGCTGCTGGCCATTCGCTACAAGGTATTTGTTGCGGAACAGGGTGTTCCTGAAGAACTGGAAGTCGATGAATATGACAGTTCTGCCTTGCACCTACTGGCACTGGGGGAATCACAGCAGGCTATTGGTACAGCTCGATTACTTCCTGACGGACATATTGGCCGCATGGCTGTCAGCCTGGAATACCGTGGCCAAGGTGTAGGTAGCGCACTACTCCGTCACTTGATAGGACTCTCGCAGCAAGCTGGACATCGACAAGCCACCCTTAACGCTCAGTGTTCAGCGGAAGACTTCTACCTGCAGGCAGGTTTTATTCCAGTCGGTGAGGTATTTGAAGATGCAGGCATTCCCCACCGTAAAATGATTTGTCGGTGCTAGACTCATACCTATGAATATTCATTGCGCGTTCAAGCATAAAAGTTTAATTCTTGTCTTTATATTGATTTTCAATAGCACCTCGCTGGCAGACAGTACTGAGATGGCAATTTTTCCTCTCATCCACAAGCCCGCAGTTGATTTGGTTGATCTCATCAAGCCACTTGTCGGCAAGCAAGGCAGTGCCACTGCCTTTTCAGACAAACTTATTGTTCGAGCACCTGGCAATAAACTTGAGGAAATTCGCTGGTTAATCAGTGAACTGGACAAACCTGCACGAAATCTCCTAATCGAAGTGAACGTCAGCAGAACGCGACAAACTAATGGACAAGGAACAGGTATTACCGGAAACATTGGCAACAAAATTAAACACTCACATATTCATGGACACCAGGCCAGCACCCAGGGAAAAGGTGCCAGCCAACAACGCATTCGCACGATAGAAGGCCATGCTGCGCTCATTCAAACCGGTGAGTCCGTACCAATCTACCAGGTAAAGCAGGAATCTCATGGCAAAGACACCATACAAAGCTATGAGGTTCAACATAAGGAGGTTACTCGTGGCTTCTTTGCACTGCCTCGTCTTCATGGCGATCAGGTCACTTTGGAAATTCACCAGCAGGCCGACCAAGCCTCAACACGCACAATGCACTTCAACACACAGAAAGCCAGTAGCATAATTCGTGGCAAACTGGGCGAATGGATTGAACTAGGAGGCATTGGTGAACAACGGCAACAAACTAAACGTGGGTTAGGCTATTCAGGTGGTACAAAAAAACGGAATCAGCGTAGTATTTCACTTCGCATATCTGAAATACATTGATCGCAATTCGCTATCCTTTTCCAAAGGACTTGCTTGAATACTTTCTCAATGGGGAAAACCATGGATCGCAGAAGCTTTATACGTTTATCTGTTTTCGGCGTAACCAGTAGTATCATCACACCTAAAGAGAGCCTCGCTTCTTCTTCAAAGGATGCTGGCCACAGCTACCTTACACAAAATTCTCCTGGCCCATGGGGCCAACAAATTGGAATTCACTTGCCACGCATCGGCGTATTAAAAGAAGACTCTAAAACTCGAATAAAAGTTGTCACTCCCCACACCATGCACAGGTTTGATCATTACATCTCTCACCACATCATAATGAACGAAGACTTTAAGACTATTGCAGACAGGATGTTTGATCCATTAAAAGATCGATCAGCAATATCCCATTTTCAACTAGGCAATTACCGTGGCCGAATTCATGTCTTAAGTGTCTGCAATCGTCACAGTACATGGCTCAACCATGTAGATGTGTAATTATAAATTGGCCATATTCAGAATGAGAAAATTCTCACTTATCTTTATCACCACCCTATCCCTCACGCTCAACTCACATACACAGGCAGCGACACAGGCTAAACAATGTCAGAATTTATTCGATGAAGAATTATGGCAAAAAGCCTTAAGTGCTTGCACAGTTTCGGCAAAAGCTGGTGAAGCCTCTTCGCAGAGTCTGCTAGGAGAGATATACGATAATAAAAAGAATAGTGAAAAAGCAGCACACTGGTGGAAACTTGCTGCAAATGCAGGTTATCAACCGGCTCGAAACCTTCTTGCCTCGAAATATTATTATGGTGGCTCCGTTTTTTCGTCAGAAGAAGGCTGGCCGCAGGATTTATCTAAAGCATTTAATATTTGGCATGAGGATGCCGAGAAAGGTATCGCCACCAGCCAGTTCATGATTGGTGTGATGTATCACAAAGGTGAAGGTGTTGCGCAGAACCACGCAGAGGCATGGTTCTGGCTGAAGCTTGCCTTACAAAACAAATACAAGCTCGCTACCGATGTACTGATTGAGCTTTCTAGAGAAATCTCACCAGAACAAAAAAAACTAGGTATGCAAAAACTCGTTAACTACAACAACAAATGAAGCCATGCTTAATCGTTAAGTTTTAGGCATAGCCGAATGCAAGACCTTTAAGAAAGACTCTGGATTGAGAAACCCATTGCCCCATACATCGTCAAAATCAGCACTCGGCTTACTGGCAATAATCTCTTCAATGCTCTTCCCTTGACTCATCAACTTTTGCATACGATCTCTTAGCGTCACAAGCATATGACGATACTTAACTAATGCCTTTTTATTTCCCAGTGGCCCATGGCCTGGAATAATCTGCGTTTCATCATCTGCAATCGACAAAATATAATCGACACTACGAATCACACCATTAACACTGCCGTTACTTGAAGCATCAATAAAGGGGTACAAGCCGTTAAAAAATGTATCTCCCATATGAATTACATTGCTTGATCCGTAAAATACAATACTGTCGCCATCAGTATGTGCATTGCTCTGGTGCTTAACAGAAATATCCTGTCCATTTATATGAAACGTCACACCTTCACTAAAGGTAATTATCGGCAATGCCACTTTTGGTGAAGCAGGTATTTTTTTATTGAAGGCCTTGATAAAGCCATCCTTACTCATGCGCTTTCGCACATTATCGTGAGCAACAATCACAACACCATCTTTACCGTGATTTTCATTCCCACCGGTGTGATCAAAATGCCAGTGTGTATTAATAATAAACCGAATGGGCTTTTTAGAAAGATCTGCGATAGCAGCTTTAATTTTTTTTGTTAATGGGGAAAATTGATCATCAATCATAAAGACCCCATCTTCACCAACAGAAAGGCCAATATTACCGCCCTGTCCTGTTAGCATGTAAATGCCATCTCGTACCTTGGTTGTTTCTATGCTGACATTTGAAAACTTATCGGCTGCATCTTTAGCCATCGTCAAAGATGCACTCGAAAGCATTATTAAACCCAGTATTATTCTTTTCATCCCCATCCCCTTTTTTTTAAAAACTAAAAATATCGCACCAGCTTAGCTTCAATATAATCATCACGGTGCTGTGAAAAAGCCAAATCATTAAGCGGAACATCCAGCCATGCGCGCATCTGCAATGAAGCCTTCCAGTTATCACCAAAGCGGCGACTGGCCTCTAGATTGAAAAATTTTGACTGGCTTGACCAATCAACGATCACCCCGCCGAGCACCTCCGTACTCTGCGTGTCGTTAGCCACCCAGCGAAGACCCAAAAAGACATCCTGATTAAAAGGTGTGGTTGCTGAAGCACCTCTATCGTCATACATCAATTCAAGCAATATTCCCAGGTCATTATCCGTTTCGGCAATACCTACAAGCGTGTACTCAAATCCCCCCGTAGCGGCATAAAAACTGTCTCCATGTCCACTGCGATAAATTGTTTCAAGCTTCCACAGCCAATCATCCAAAGTAGCCTGAACATCAAGACTGGATTGATCAATAATAGCGTACCGAGGAATTAACACTGAATTTCCAGAGCCATCCGTACCGAGTGAAAAACTTGGCTCACGCGAAGTGCCATGAAAGTGAGATAAACCAAGATCCCAATCCCCGACACTATGTGACCAGCGTAATGCCAAATCGGGATAGTGCTGTTCAAGATCATTCTCATACTGAGTCTGGCTTGCATCTACACGGGGCTGACTACGTAATCTATCTCTATTACCCGCAAATTGTCGTTCTCGAAACCAGGGCAAAAAGTAGGCATCCACTGTCCCCCAGTCACGCTCTGTAGAAAACTTAATCATTGCCTGACCAAGTTTTTGTTCGCCATCAGGATTTTCAAGCTGATCTGTCTGATTGATGATATCGACCAGGTGATTGGCCTCTGTGACCCCCCAGTAAACCTTATCGATACCTAAGCGAAATTCCCAATCATCACCAGCCTTGATCCATACCGCTTCACGAATGTCTACATGTGTGCGCTTATCATCTATTTGATCGAGACGCAGAAAAGGTTTAAAAACAAAGCTCTGGTTACCGCCATCCCAACTCTTGCTGTACTCAGACTCAAAACTCAGCGACAAGCCTTTATCGTACTGTGCCGGATCTACCGGACTCTGCATATGCCAGCGCCCCTCCAAGCCCACCTCACCCGACCATTCAGCAATCGTTTGCGTAGAGAAACCCAGCATTAAACATGTGATAAAAAAAACACGACACTTCACGTTTATTTTGCTCGCTTAAGGCTGTTCTTTTTAAAGTCACCTTCAGAATAACCATTTCTGAATTTGTAGTCTTTCCATGTCAGCAATGTATTTTTGCCTGTTTGATGGTTCTCCATATACATCTCTTCTGCACGCCAGAACTGATCAAGGTATTTCTGATATTTACGAAATACCAGAGTCTTTAACAGGCTGTTTTTACGGTCATAAAACTCAATTCTCTCAGGACGATATTCTGTCTTGTTGATCCAAACTAGCTGCCGTGTGTAGCCTGAGTATTTATCAACAGGGTCTCTTTCGATCAAAAACATCGGCACACCTTCCAGCTCGGTATCTTCAACAAACTTGTAGGTGTATTTTTCTACTTCTTGTGACGACAGATCTTCATAGGCAAATTCACTTCCCATAAAAGGTCCAGACTTATTACGGGAAGCAATACGCTTCACGCGTTTTAACGCCGGCAGATACAGCCACTGATCATCACTGCTGTTTTTATGCGTGTAAGTCAGTAACGCAGTCCCTTTCACATCACGCGGGCGGTCAAAGATGATCATTGTCTTATCTCCATCACCACTACCTTCTAATGTGCGAGTGCGCATAAATCGCTGACTTTCCTCACCCTGTTTATTACGCAGCAACATTCCCATCTCAGCCTTAAAGTCACCAAAGCCGGTATCTCTGAGATCTGTTTCTGTTGCAATCGCCAGGCCCTTTTCTTCTAGCGTCTGCGCCCAGAGTGGAGCAGCAACAAGATTAATCGTTATCAGTATCAGGCTAGGCAGCAGGTGCTTTTTCATTGCTGTTATCTCCAAATTTCATTAATAGAGTAGGAAGGAAAAGGAAATCGGCCACTAGCGCAAAACCAATGGTAATCGCTGTGAGTAACCCCATACCCGAGTTCAATTCAAAGTGTGATAAAGCGAGTATGCCGAAACCTAATATCAATACTAGCGATGTCACCCATAGCGCCATACCAACGGTTGAAAAGGCATACCGAACAGCATTTTCAGCATTCATTCCTTTCTCTCGTCTGGCACGTAAATATTTGCTGAGGAAATGCACGGTGTCATCTACAACGATCCCGAGCGTCATGCCACTGACAACCGACAGACCTAATCCTATCTGACCCACAAACATGCCCCATATACCAAAGGCCATCGCGATTGGCACTAGATTTGGCACTATGCTCAATACTCCAATGCGCAGTGAACGCAATGCAAAGATCAGAATAGCTGAAATAAGAACTAAGGCTATTGTTGTTCCACCAATCATCGAGCGAATATTACGATGACCGATGTGAGCAAACATGATCGTTGGGCTGGCACCATCGGCTTTAAAATATTGCGGCGTGTTTTCCGCCAGCCAGGCCTGCGCTTTACGCTCCATTGCCAATAGCTCTTCTGTCGATATCGTCTTCATCGTCACTGTCATACGTGTGGCTGATTTTTTCACATTGATCTGGTTATTCAGATCAAGCCCATAGGGTAGTGAAAACTCATACAACAAAAGATATTGCGCAGACAACTCTCGGTTATCCGGCAATTTATACCAGGCAGGATCATCACCATGCAGATTCTTATTAAGGCGCTTCATGATGTCAGTAATCGCATTGACATGATGCACATTTTTCTGTGCTCGATACCAATTTGCAAAATTTTCTACATATTGCAAAAACTCAGGATTACTGACCTCACCTTCACCGGGGGAAGGCAGAGAATATTCAATAAGGTATATGCCGGTAAGATTTTCTGACGTGTAATCAGTGGCTACCCGGAAATCAATGGTTTCATCAAAATATTCTACAAATACATCATTGAGGTCATTTCGTGGTACCTGAACGACCATCACCAAGATGATAGCCATCATTATCCAGTAGAGTGATTTTCGACGGTGAACCACAAAATCAGCAAAACGCTGCATAATCACATCACCATGTGACTCTTCCTGCTTTACCTTTATCGGCAACAACATAATCATTGCAGGTAAGAAACTCATAGTAAGGACAAAGGCAATTACCACTCCCATTGCAGCCATATTACCCAGATCGCGAAATGGTGGAGCATCACTAAAGTTAAGACTCAGAAAACCAATGGCAGTCGTTATAGTGGTGAGAAATACGGGAGTTAGGTTGATGCGTAAACTCTCTAGCATAGCTTCACCTTTTTGCATGCCATTACGCATAAAGTGCAAAAAGTTAACCAGCACATGCACACTGTCGGCTACTGCCAGTGTCATTACTACGATGGGGACACTGGAGGTTGGAGGACTCAATTTAATCCCCATCCAGCCTGTCAGTCCCATTGTTGCCAGGATGGTCATGAAGATAATCAAGGCTGTAACAATGGTTGCTCCCGTGCTTCGCAACAAAAAACCGATAATCAGCAAGATCAGGACAAGCATCGCAGGATAGAGTGTTTGCATATCTGATATTGAGGCTTCTGGAAAGGCATTATTCATGATCGCCATACCGGTAAGATGTACATCAATATCAGGTGCACGAGATTTAAACTGCTGCACAAGATCACGCACAAATGCTGCCACTTCAGGTACTTCAGTTAACGCTTTTCCCGGTAATTGAATAGTGACATTAACCCCGGTTACATGAGCGCTTGGTGAGATAATGCGGTTGACAAGTAAAGGTTCATTTACAGCAACATTTTTTGCCGCAGCAATTTCCTCATCACTTAGTGATGCAGCATCTTCAACCAGATTGCGCACCAGCAAGTCATCACCTTCCGCACTGGTATGCTGATAATTGCTGATCGAATCAACCCGGTTACTGTACGGCACCTGCCATGCCTGCTCTGTAAGCCACTCAATCTGCTGCAGCGTTTCTCGTGTAAAAACATCGCCGTCTTTAGGGGTGAGTACAAACAAGACATTGTCAGTTTTTGTATAGGTATTTTGCATTCTCTCAAATGCCTTGAGCTGAGGATTCTCCTCACTAAAGAACATCCGATAATCATTACTGAAGCTAAGATATTGCATCCCTGACGTTGCCAGGCCAACGGTCAGCAAAGTAAACAAAATAACCAGCCAACGACGCTGGACCACTTGGGTAAAAAATCCCTGAGACATAATTAATCCTAGAGTGAAGCTTGAGTGTTATGAACGAAGCGTATCGAGATAATCAATTACGCCCATGCCGCATTGTGCGAGTAGATCTTTACTTTGTGCATTTTTAGCCATACCAATACAGCCTTCCAGTGATGCCACAATCATCGCGGCAGCTGCTTCTGCCGGTATACGATTGCTAACAACGCCTTGTTGCTGTCCTCGTAATAACGCTTGCCCAATACCATGGCGCCATTGAGCTAGCAACGCATTGATTCGATCACGGAATCCTTCATCTATCGGTGACATTTCCTGCGCAATATTATTAAGCGGGCACCCCAAAATCAGCTCATCGTCAGTCATGGCTGATGCCGCGTCTTCAATGATTTTAGAAATCAAATCAATGGGGTTTGAGGTCTCATCACGCAGGGGATTAAGCCACATAGTCGACAAAAGTGGCCCCCAGACTTCATCGATAACCGCGTAACCAAGTGCTTTTTTGTTTGAAAAGTGATGATAAAGTGCACCTTTGGTCATCCCTGCATCATTAAGAATTTTACTTAAGCTCGCCGCCTGAAAACCTCGTAGATGCATTTCTCGTTCAGCGGCGATCAATAAATCAGCACGCGTTCGGTCTGCATTTCTCTCAGCAGACACCAGTTCTTCTGAGCTGACCTTCTTAGCCGACGCATTCATAACATGACTCCTCCCATCAACATACCGACCAGTATGTATGTTAGATTAGATATGTCAAGAACCTTTGTACACACTGTGCGAAAATGCATAGCAATTAGATACAGACGAATTTATAAAAGCCGTGCCATCACTGTTCAATCCCAAAGTACCCAATAAAAAAACGCAAACCGTTAACTGGGGGGCCTGTACTGGCTCCGCGCTGAGCCTTGCGATTTCACATGCTGCCGAGAAACACCCAGGCCCTGTGCTGGTCGTAACACCCGACGTACAAAGTGCCAGCCAGCTGACGCATGAAATTAATTTTTTTCTGGGAACAGATAGCTACCCCATAGTCACCTTTCCTGACTGGGAAACGCTGCCTTACGATGTTTTCTCCCCCCTACCAGAATTGGTTTCTCAACGACTCCTCACACTGCATAAGTTACGAGAACTGAAACAAGGTATTGTCATCGCCCCTGTTGCAACCTTGATGCAACGTATTTTGCCGCCCGCGTTTTTAGATGCGCACAGTTTAATGCTAAGGGTTGGCCAATCACTCGATTTTGATGCCTTTAGACGAAACCTGGAACAAGCAGGCTATAACTGCGTTTCTCAAGTCATGACACATGGAGAGTTCGCCGTACGCGGATCATTGATTGATCTATTCCCGATGGGTAATGACACCCCTTTACGTATTGATCTTTTTGACGATGAAATTGATTCCATTCGTACCTTTGATGCTGAAACCCAGCGCACAGAGGAAAAAGTTGAGCAGGTTTCATTACTGCCAGCACGTGAATTCCCTGTCGATAAAAAATCTATCAGTCGGTTCCGTTCCACATGGCGCGAATACTTTGATGGTGACCCTCAAAACAGTCTGATATATCGAGATGTAAGCGAAGGGCAAATGCCCGGTGGCATTGAATACTATCTGCCCATGTTTCATGAGCAGACCGCCACCCTGCTCGACTACTTATCTGATAACACTTTAATTGCCAGTGACAACGAACTCCCACATGAAGCCAAGAGCTTTTTCACTTCAGTAGAAGAACGCTACGAGCAAAGAAGACACGACATAGAACGGCCACTGATGGCGCCAGAGGATCTCTATCTCAATACTCGCTTGCTGGCAGAACGTCTCGACAAGTTTTTACGGATTACGCATCAGAACTTCAAACGCGAAGACAATCATAATTTTGATACTCGTCTTCTGCCACCACTAAGCCTGCAGGCAAAGTCACACGAACCCGCTGCAGCCCTGCGTGCCTTCCTGGCAGAGCATGATGGCCGTGTGTTATTTGTTGCTGAAACCGCCGGCCGTCGTGAAGCCATGGTTGAAACATTACGCGGTTTCCATATTCAGCCGCACCTTGTACCCGACTGGCATGCATTTATTGAACAAGATGCCAAGCTCTGCATCACTGCCGCACCATTAGAAAATGGCCTGTGGCTTGCTGATCCGAATATTGCTGTCGTACCTGAATCACTTTTACTGGGTGAGCGCGTCAAGCAACGACGTCGCGTACGCAAGGGCCCCGATGCTGATCAGGTGGTTCGAAATCTTGCAGAATTACAAATCGGCTCACCGGTGGTTCACGAAGAACACGGCGTCGGTCGCTATTTAGGTTTACAGACACTCGATATAGCAGGCATGACTACAGAGTTTCTAACTCTCGAGTACGCCAAAAAAGATAAGCTTTACGTACCTGTCTCATCCTTGCATATGATCAGCCGTTATACCGG
>Ga0316204_10002487_pt1 | contig 41479 bp, 30 predicted proteins | sample 6monrhotite_MG_2_FD_205661 | JGI IMG/M metagenome (GOLD analysis project Ga0316204, IMG submission 205661) | Microbial mat bacterial communities from mineral coupon in-situ incubated in ocean water Damariscotta River, Maine, United States -... | ecosystem: Environmental > Aquatic > Marine >...
CTGATCGACGTGACACGACGTTCGCTGTGGCTGGGCATTCACGAGGTGGCACCCGGCAAACGCGTCGGTGACATCGGGGCGGCGATCTACGAGTTTGCCCACGGCGAGCACGGCTACGGCGTCGTGGAGGCCTTCTGCGGGCACGGCATCGGCCGCAAGTTCCACACCGAGCCGCAGGTCGCTCACCGCGGCAAGCGAGGCAGAGGGAAGCGACTGGTCGAAGGCATGACCTTCACCATCGAGCCGATGATCAACGAAGGTTCGCAGCACTGCGAGATCCTCGACGACGACTGGACCGCGATCACGATCGACAAGAAGCTCTCCGCTCAGGTCGAGCACACGATCCTGGTCACCGCGGACGGCTACGAGGTGCTCACCGCCCGCGAAGCCGCGTTCTCGATGTAGGGGACGTCACCCGGGCGCAGGCTGGCCGCCCGCTGCATCGGCGGTATCCTGCGCCGATGTCGACGCGCCAGGTCCATACCGCCTGCCCTCTCGATTGCCCCGACGCGTGCACGCTGACCGCCTCCGTCGAGGATGGGCGGCTGACGCGCCTGGACGGAGACAGCCGAAACGGGCTGACCGCGGGCATTGTATGCGGCAAGGTCCGGCGCTTCGACCGACACTTGTACGGCGCCGAGCGCATCGCGAGCCCTGCGATTCGGACCGGACCCAAGGGCACAGGCGAGTTCCGCGACGTCTCTTGGGACGAGGCGCTCGAGCATGTCGCGACGCGGATGCTCGAAGTCCGCGACCGCTCAGGTGGGGAGGCGATCCTTCCGTTCTCCTACGGCGGTAGCAACGGCGCGCTGACCGAAGGCACGCTCGACACTCGATGGTTCCGGCGCCTCGGCGCATCGCAACTCGAACGAACGATCTGCGCCGCCGCAACGTCCCGCGCGCAGGACGGGCTGTACGGAATGATGCCGGGCGTCGATGTCCGGGACTACGTGCACGCGTCGCTGATCGTGCTGTGGGGATTCAACCCGAGCGCCAGCGGCATTCATCTGGTCCCAGTGCTCAAGGCGGCGCGCGCTGCGGGGGCCCGCATCATCGTCGTCGATCCGCGGCGGATTCCGCAGGCCAAGTCGGCCGACCAGCACCTCGCGGTGCGGCCAGGGACCGATGTCGTCCTGGCGCTCGCGGTTGCGCGGTGGTTGTTCGAGCACGGCCATGCCGACGAGGCCTTCCTGGCGGCGTACGCGACCGGGGTGGACGCGTTCCGAGCACGGGCGCAGCCGTGGACGCTCGAACGTGCCGCGGAGGTGTGTGAACTATCGGTGGCCGAGATCGAGACGTTCGCGCGCCGATTCGCCGAGGCCTCGCCTGCGGTCATTCGCTGCGGATGGGGCCTCGAGCGCAACCGCAACGGCGGGTCTGCGGTGGCCTCGGTCCTCGCCCTCCCCGCGATCGCAGGCAAGTTTGGACCTCGCGGCGGCGGTTTCACGATGAGCCAGAGCCGCACGTTCCGGTGGAACCTGGACCCGGTCGTGGCAGAGCCGGAGCCCGCGGTCCGAACGATCAACATGAACAGGCTGGGGCCCGCGCTGCTCGATCAAACACCCCCGATCGAAGCGCTGTTCGTCTACAACGCCAACCCCCTCGCGACGGTTCCCGATCAGGCGGCCGTTCGGCGCGGCCTGGCCCGCGAAGATCTGTTCACCGTGGTGTTCGACCAAGTCCACACCGATACCGCCACGTGGGCCGACGTCCTGCTGCCTGCCACGACGTTCCTCGAGCACCACGACCTCACGCGGGGCTATGGTGCGACCGTGCTCAACCGGATTCGGCCGGCCGTTCCCGCCGTAGGCCTGGCGAGACCGAACTACGCCGTATTCGCGGAACTCTTGAAACGCAGCGGGCTGTCTCGCGAGACCGACATCACCGAACCTGAAGCGATCGCCGAGGCGATCACGTCGTCGATCGAACTGGGTGCGGGGGACCGCGCGGCGCTCTGCGAACAGTCCGCCCTCGACCGTCCGCCCTCCGCCGCGCTCTTCCGCGACCGCTTCCCCGAGACCGACGACGCAAAGATCCACCTGTGCCCCGCGGCGCTCGATGCGGACTGCCAAGCGGCCGCAGGCGTTCCGCTATACAGCTACCAACCCGACCCCGGCACCGAGGAGCATCCCTTGGCGTTGTTGTCTCCGGCAACCGCCAAGCTCACCAACTCGACCTTCGGCCAGCTTCGCTCCGCCCCCGCAAAGGTCCAGATCCATCGCGGCGATGCCGAGGCCCGAGGCATTCTCGACGGCGACGCCGTCCGGGTGTTCAACGCTTTGGGCACGGTCGAGTGCGACGCGGAGATCACCGAAGACCTCACGCCCGGTGTGCTGTGCCTGGACAAAGGTTTGTGGCAACGGCACACGCGCAACGGCAACACGTCCAACGCCCTGTGTCCCACGACGCTGACCGACCTTGGACGCGGCGCGACGTTCAACGACGCCCGGGTGCAGGTGGAGCGGATCGAGCGGATCGTCACGTCGAACTCACAGTGACATCGAGTGCAACGACGGCACGCGCGTGCGATGACGCCCGGACGAAGCCATCCGTGGCTCCTTCCAGAGGCTCGATTTTGGACCCCCACGTGAAACGCTCAGTGCTCGTCCGAACCGCTATCATGCGCGCTTCCCATGGCCGACGACCACGAGCCCAACGAGTCTGACTCGTCGACCGACGACCCCGCATCCACGCCCAACAAGATCGGCGAGGACAGCGGAATCGTTCGGGCCGTGCTCACCGGGGGAGACGGCGAACCAACTGCGCCGGACGGTTCACCGGGCGCGCTTGTCCGCGGAACGACTGTCGGCAGCTATGTCATCTTGAGCCCGCTCTCGAATCGTGACGGCGACAACGTGTACGCGGCGTTCGATGCCCGACTGGACCGCAAGGTCGCGCTCAAACTCGTCGAGGTCCCCGAGCACGACGACGACGAAGCCGAGACACTTCGCGACGCGATGATCGCGGGGATCATGCGCAGCGGCGGCTTGGACCATCCGGCCATCGTCGAGGTGCTCGATGCTGGAACGATGGGCGAGGCCGTCTACGTCGCGATGGAGTTCATCGACGGCATCGATCTACGGCAATGGATGGAAGCTCGCGACGAGCCGTTCCCTTGGCCCGAAGTCCTCCGGGTGTTCCGAGAAGCCGGCGCAGGTTTGGCCGCTGCCCATGCCGCCGGCTGCATCCACGGCGACTTCACCCCCAGCCGCGTGTTCATGGAGAAGTCGGGCCGGATCTGCGTGGTCGACTTTGGCCTCGCGACTCCTGTCGCCGATGTGTCGAGTCCGCGCCTCACCGTCGAGGGACTCAAAGAGGGGCTGGGCGTCAGCTTGACCAAGAGCAGCGACGGGGAAGACAGCATCATCTCCCGCCCGCCCCGCGCTGAGCTCGTCGGAACACCCCGATACCTCGCACCCGAGCTTCATGCCGGGATCGAACCCGACGCCAAGGCCGACCAGTTCGCGTTCTGTGCTGCGATGTACGAGGCGCTGTACGGAGAGGTTCCGTTCAAAGGCGAAACCCCGGAGAGCATCGCAGCCGCCGCGCTCGCCCACACGGTCCGGCCAGCTCCCGAAGGCTCGGACGTCCCGCTGTGGCTCCGCGAAGTCCTGCTCAAAGGGATGAGCCCCAGACGGCGAGATCGCTATGCCTCCATGGAGGTCGTGTTGCGCCGCCTCGAACACGATCCGGGCGGTCGCCGCCGACGTTGGCTCGCCGGCTTCGGAGTGCTCGCCGGCGTCGCCGCAGCCGCCGGGGGAGTCGCCTACCTCGTGCACTCGGAAGCCTCTCGGTGTGAAGCCGACACGGCGCTGCTCGATGGCGCCTGGGACCCAGGAACACGTGCGGCCCTCGAAGCGGCGTTTCTCGCAACCGGTCGAACCCACGCGTCCGACTCCTGGGCCGAGGTGCAAGCGAGCATGGACGACTGGAGCAGCCAGTGGTTCGAGTACCACTCGCTGGCGTGCAAGGTGCGGCAAGCCGACGACGACCACGACCTGCAGGCGCGGCGCAACGCTTGTCTCGACGGGGTGCTCCAACCCTTCGCCGCCTTTGCCAACACCACGATCGAAGGAGGCGCCTCCGCCCGGGAGATCGAGGGTGCACAGCGAGTTGTCACGGGGTTGTGGCGACCGGCGGACTGTCGTTCGAACGACATGCTCGACTACGCGACGCCCTCGGAGTCGGCCGCGAAGCTCGAGGTGGATCACGCGTGGCTCCTGCTCCTCGCCGGCGACGCCGAGGCTGCACAGCTCCGAGCCGCTGAGGCCACTGAGCAACTATCCGCGTCCGAGGACCCGAGCGCATTCGTTCGCGGCAAGCTTGTCATGGGGCTCGCCGCTGCCCGACAAGGCGCCCCGGAGACCGCCGCACTCCTGCATGACGCGGCCTCTGCCGCAGCAGCCGCATCGCTCCGCATTCCCCAGGCCGAAGCCTGGGTGGCGCTAAGTCGCTACGACGTCGAGTCTGCTCGCACCGTGGCCCTCGAACATGCGACCACGCTCGTGGATGCGATCAAGCTCGACCGCCTGCAAGCCCAGCTGTTCGTGGCCCGGGCCGCACACCATCACTCGCGAGGCCAGGACCGCGATGCGCTGGCCTCCTATCACCGTGCGCTCGCGCTGCTGCAGGATACCGACACCCGCACGACCATCCTCCGCGCCGACATCCTGCTCGAGTTGGGCGAGCTGGCCAACAGCCGCCAAGAGTGGAACACCGCCTCGCAGTATTTGGTGGAGGTCACCGCGCTTCGCGAGTCGACGTTTGGTCCCGCGCACCCCGAGCTGGTCTCCGCACTACAAGGCCTCGGTGTGGCGCAGGCTGGCGCGCAAGAGCAGCGTGAGGCCACGAGGAGTTTTGACCGGGCGTTGGTCATCGCAAAGCAGAGCAGCCTCGCCCCGCGCGCCTTGGCCTCGCTGCATGCCGCGATGGGCGAGCTGGAGGCCACGCAGGGTCACCACCGTTTGGCCGCGACTCACTACGCCGATGCGGCCACCGCCCTCGAAGGCACCAAGAACGATGCGCTGCTCGCCGATGTGTTGCTCGGCCTCGGCCTCGCTCGCCTCGAAGGCAACGCCGCGTTGGCAACCGCAGCGCTCGAACGCGCGTCGGTTCTCGCCGGACGCGTGGGGTGGACGGGCAACAAGCGTGCCTCTGTATACGAGGCGCTGGGCCGAAGCCTGCTCGACGTCGATGCAGATGCCGCGGCCGACGCGTTCAACGAGGCCCTCAAGACCGCAAGCGGTACGGACGCTGCCCGCATCGAAGAACGGCTCACAGCCATCGTCGAGCCAGCGGACACGCCCTAGTACGGATCAGAGTCCAAGCATGGCCAGGAGCTGGTTGCCCTGTGCGTTGAGTTCTGCGATGCGCTCCTCGAGTCCAGTGAACTGGGCGGTGAGGCGATCGCGAAGCCGAGATGTACTGTCCTCGATGCGAAACACTCGGTCATCGAGGCGGTCGATCAAGTCCTGCAGCGCATCGTCTTTGACGGAGAGGATGCCGTCGATCGAGTCTGTGTAGCGCCCGCTCAACTCCACGAATCGCGCCTGTATCCCGGAACCTCCGGTCAACAGGCCTTCGAGCTTCTCGGTCCCCCCGGCGACCGCCGAGGAGAAGGACTCCGCATCGAAGTCGAACTTTCCCTGGTCGTTGATCTCGAGCCCGAAGTCGGAGAGTCGAGCGTTGTCAGGGCCAAAGAACCCCGAGGTGATGCTGTTGACGTCTCGCTGGAGCATCTGCAACGTGCGGTCCCCGAACAGGGAGCCCTTGGGCGCCTCATCTGAGGTCAGGGTGAGCTGGCGTTGAATCTGACTCGTGACGGCATTGAGCGCGTCCACGTACCCCTGCATCTTCTCGGTGATGACCTCGGGGTCGACCTTCACATCGATGCGAGCATCGGTCACACCTTCGGCCAACAACTCCAGCGTCACGCCCACGATCGCGTCATCGATGACGTTGGAACCCCGAGTCACAGTGGTCCCTGCGATCGTGAACTCGGCATCCTCTGCGCTCACGACCTCGGCGGATACGGCGTCCAGGCCGGTGAGACCGCCCGAATCTGCGAATGAAAGCGCGTTGGCAACCCCTGTCTGTCGGGACGTCACCTGGAGGCGATGCACGGACCCGTCAAAGAGGACCGAGGCCGAAACCTCGGACCCGGAGTCGTTGATCGCGTTCGCAACATCGGACAACGACATCGTGTCGTCGTAGGCAACGTCGACGGTTGACGCGCCCGCCGTGATTGAGAGCGTCCCTCCGCCGCCCAACACTCCGGCGGCGTCCTGCGCGAAGCCAAACGATCGGCTCGTCTCAGCCCGGGCCAGGTTGCTCACCGAGATGTCGTAGACACCCTGCGACGCATCCGCGCCCCCGGTCGCCCTGATCCGATCGGTCGAGGACACGGCGCCCAGCACCCGGAGTTCATCCGCGCTATCGAATGCCTCCGCCGCTTCCGCAAGACCTTGGACGGCCTGGGCGATATCCGCAACGACGGCCCTCTGTTGCCGACTCGCGCTCTGTTGCCGTTCGAGTGGGGCCGCACGGGCTTCCTCGGCGCGAGCAAGAGCTTCGATGAGGGCTGAGGTGTCGAATCCGGTCGCGAGCCCGCCGAAACTAATAGCCATGGTTCATGACAAGCATTCCTGTTGGTGTTGCTGAGGTGGCGCCGCTTCGAGGAGCGGCAACGGGGGCCCAAGCGATGACGGATCTCCCGAGGGGCGATGCTGTTTCTCGCGCCACGTACCGTCCCGAATCCGGGCGTTTGTAAGAGCTGTAGTTCTCTTCTTCGGCCTGAAGGGCTGGAACCTTTAATTTCCGAGCCTGTTGTGGGACACACCACAGGCGGAGCGGTCCGTTGAAGGCGCCGCCGGGACGCCCTCGAGGGCCGCGAGTCCTACACTTCTTCGAGGACGCTACCGCGGAGCGACGCGCTGCAGGAACTGCTCGATGTCGACCGGAGGCGGAGCGCCACTGTCGGCGAACTCTTCCTTCGCGAGGACGCCGTGCCCGTGGGCGACTTCGTACTCACCCAGACGGAGGTCGAGCGTGGCCGCGAAGAAGTATCGAAGGCCTCGGCGCATGGGGTCGGGCTCGCTGTCGATCGAAGCGAGCATTGCGTCCCGGCTGATCTGAGCTGCGAGGGGCTCGGTGGCCATGAACACGATGGTCTCCAGGTTCATGCCGACCTGGCGCACGCCTTCGCCATCGAGGGGTCCCTCGAGCATGAACGGTGCCATCCGGCTCGCGACGTACTCGGCCGCATCGTCGGACGTGGACGCTTCGGCGATGAGCGTTGCGGTGGCGAGAATGGACGGCGCGTGCAGTGGGTTGGAGGTGAGCGCTTTGGCGTAGTGGGCACGGGCGAGCTTGTTGTTCTTGCGCGCACGAGCGACCTCGCCGCGGACGAACCAAGCCTCGCCAACGTTTTGCGGGTCTTCGAGGGTCGTGTAGCGCTCGATGGCTTCGCCCGCGAGAGAGTCTGCCTCGTCGAGCTTCTCTTCCTCGAGGGCGATGACGGCGAGCATGAACGTGACCGCGGGGTGGTCGAATCCACCGTCTCGGGCCTGCAGCAAGAAGGGGCGCGCCGCGGTCCCGGAGAAACGATTCATCTGCACCCCGGCCCACAGATAGGCGAGGTCGGGGGTGAGGTGACCTTCGGCGGCGAGGGTGGCGAGGTCGGACTCGAGCTTGCTCGCGGACATCTCGGCGACCTCGTCGTTGGCGGGGCAGCGCTGGGAGAACGCGGCCACCCGGGCGCGGGCGATTCGGGCCTGGACAGAGAGCGCTTGGTCTTCGCTTGCGAGGGGCTCGTCGAGGTTGGTCAGCAGGGCGAGGACGGAGATGTCGCCGGGCTCGACCTTGGTGTCCTCGGAGAAGTCCATCTCGCGCTCGGTGGCGCTGGGCTCTTCGCCGTCGACCAACCGCCAGGCGACGCCGCGAATGCACATGGAAAAGTGCAGCGCCGCGAGGTCGGCCCGAGCGACGGAGATCCACTGACGGCCCGCACCACTCGAAGCTTCGGAGAGGCGGCGGTCGGCCGATGCTGCCTTGCCATCGCGGACGAGCTTGGAGGCATCCTTCATCGCGCGAACGGCCGGCTCGGGCGCGTGGGCTTCGGCGACCTCGACCAACGGGGTCAGGTCTCGCCACGAGTACCAGTCGCCCATGGCCACCGCGTCCTGGCGATTCCCGGGCGCGACGGTGCGCTTGCATCCGGGGAGCGAAAGGCTGGAGCACAGGACCAGCAGCAAGATGGCGGCGCGCACGGCCGCGGAAGTTAGCAGGCGGGCGCGTCTGCGTCTGCCACGGTGGGTTGCTACACTCCGCCCGTGGCCATTGTGCGCATACTGACGACCGAAGTCGGCGCCGAAGAGCGGGTTCTCCCCCTGGGCGAGGCTCCCATCGGGCTCGGACGCGCAGACGACAACGACGTCGTCCTGCTGGAACAGGCCGCGTCTCGGCACCATGCGCGGATCGAGCCGGTGCAGGGCGGGTACGAGATCGTCGACCTCGACAGCAGCGCCGGGCTCACGCTTCGGGGCGAGAAGGTGAAGCAGCATCGGCTGGTCGACGGGGATGAGCTGGTGATCGGCGGCACACGGCTTCGCTTCGTTGCACACCCGGGCAGCCAAGCGACGGTGCTTCCTGGTGCTCCGGCCAAGCCTTCGAGCCAGGCCACCCAAGCTGCGATCCCCGCGCCCCCGAATCCGTTCGCCGACGCCGACACCATCCTCCCCACAGAGCTGCCCGTCGGCGCCTCGAAGACCGACCCGGCGCTGGCTGACACGGGCCCGAACAAGTCACTCGGCGGAGGCGAGACGATGGCAGCGGAGCATGAGCCCGCGCCGCCGGTTGTTGCCCCGCCGGCCACCATTCACGCCGCGCACGAGCCCGCACCACCGCCGGGCGCCGCACCGGCGACGATGCTGGCCACGCACGAACCCAAGCCTCCCGCGCCCTCCCCCACTCCAGTCATCGAGCCCATCGTGCCCAACGATCCCCCACCCAAGAGCAGCCCCTCCTTCGTCATGGGAGGCGACGGCGCCAGCAGTCCCTCCAACTACACCCTCGAGGGCAACGGTGCGGCGGCGAGTGGGTACTCGCTCGAAGGCGATCGCGGTGGGGCGGCGGCGAGTGGTTACTCGCTGGACGGCGACCGCGGCGGTGGCATGGGCGGCTTGTCGTTGGATACGATGCCGCCGACCGCGTTGGCGTCTTCGGGCCCCGGTGCGGGGTCGCTGGTGTTGTTTGCGGTGGTGGGAGCGGCGGCGAGTTTTGGGATCTTGGTCGCGCTGCAGGGCGTGCCCTGGTAGCTGCGAGGGGCGGCGTCGAGCTCACCGCTGGAACCGTCGGTCGACGCGGCGGCTGAGGCGTTGCTCGATGCAATGCCCCCTGAGACTGCCGATGAGATCGAGCTGGCGTGGCTGGAGGAAGCACGTCGTCGAGCCGATCGCCTGGAGCGAGGGCAGGTCCGGGCGAAAGACGGCGAGACGGTCTTGGCGGAACTAGAAGCGAAGCTCCGGGGCATCCACGGGACGTGAAGTCCTACAAGATCCTCGACGAGGCGAACGACGAGCTCGACGCGGCCGCGGTTTGGTACGAGGAGCAACGCCAAGGACTTGGACTCGAGCTCGTTGCCGAGTTCCATGAGCGCCTTACACTTGCGCTCGAGAACCCGGGCTTGGGCAGCTCGGGAGGGTACACGCCCGGTGGGAACGACATCCGGCGATTCCGGCTGCGAAACTTCAGACGCTACGCCATCGTGATGGTGCGAATCGATGTCGGAGAAGCTCGTGATGTCCCTCGACCGATAGCAAGCGGGGCTGCGAACTCCCCCGGTCAGTAGTCCGCGCGACAGAGCGACGTGCCTGGCAAGGGCTCACCCAACTACGGAGCCAGGGGATGTTGCCGGATGCTCACGCCGTTCCCATCTCGCACTGCATACAGGATTCGACCAAGCTCAGGGGTCCACGGATGCCCCATGAAGTCGTCCTGGCCGCTCGCGAGGTCCTCCGCAACAATCTCGAGCGCCCCGTCCACGGAGCGCTCGAAAAGCCACAGCTTGTCGTCGCCACTGTCCGGCGGGACACCGAGGCCTGTGATGGTGCTCGTACCAACGTAGGTGTACGTCGAGGCCGGGGCGAACGGGAAGGCTGGCCTGCCGTCGAGTGGGTAGGCCCACAACGAGCTGCTGGACTCCGCAAGAGCTATGTCGTTCCATCCGAACCCAGCCCCGCGAAAGACGAACTCGTCAGCCCCGCGTGGGCGCGACCACAGCACCTCGGGCTCAAAGCCCACGTCATCCGCGGGGAGTTCTCGAGGAATCGCGAGAACACGCAGTTCCTCAGCTCCAGCGACGAGTCCGTCGTTCTCGATGACGAAGAGCCGGTCAGCATCAAGCACGGCGAACGCCCCGACGGTCGGCGACAGCAAGAGATGCCGCTCCCATCCCACCCGAGACAACATAGGGCGATAGCCATCATCGGTGACCATGAGCCCCTCTCGAATACTGAACTCCGACCGCATGTCGGGAAACTCCACAGACACATCTGGGGTGACGAACCAAGCGCCCGTGAGGAGGTCGACGGCGTACCCTGGCACCGGAGGAAAGTCCGTTTGCGTGCTGCCGCCGTTGGCTCGCGCGCGCGGCATGGCCAGGACCCAGCCGGAGGCACTCGTGCCTCCCGGCGGCTCATACGCCGCATAGATCGGCTCGGGCACGCCGAGCTCGATCGCCGGCCCTCCGTCAGGTGGGTGAATCTGCGGAGTCTCCCCGTAGCTGAAGACAACGGGCCCTGTGCTGGTCGTAAACAGCTCGAATCCGTCGCCGGTCGAAATGACGCGGGACGTTCCGTTGGGGAGGTGCTGCGTCGCAACGCTCTCGTTGTACACGATCCCGAACGACGGCTCGCGAATGCCAGGTCCGGGGTTCGCGGTGTTGCACTTGGTCCCGAGGCCAAGGTCCTCACCTCGGGTCCCATCGTCGAGCAACTCCCAGACACCACCATCGCCTCCCGTGTAGCCATCGCCTGCGCACAGCGCCACCTCACCACCGACATTGGCCGCGCCCGAGGGAAGGCCGAAGCTGTCGGCAAGGCGTAGCGGCTCCCCCCCGCAGTTGTCGACGATGCTGAAGGTCTCTGGGTAGCGGAAGCGACTCGGGTCGGACTCGCTTTCCAACGCGTACCGAACGCTAATTGCGTCTCCGAGATCGAACGCGTCGATAGACAAGCCTGCGGCGGTGCCATCGAGACGAAGAAGTTCCGCGGGAGAACTGGCGCAGATCACGAGTTCGTGAGGCTGGGCGGCGGAGCGCGTGCTACCGCAAGCGCCAGCGACGCCGGCCAATACCAACACACCGGCCCGGCGAAGTGTGAACGATTTAGCTTTTTGCATGAGTTCTGGATTCAGTGCTGCTGGACGTTTTATCTACGCGTCATCGCCACATGTAGGAGTTCGGCGCATCGCAACTCACTGAGACTTCCGCTCCAAATCGCTCTCCCGAAGGGTGCGATAGACTTGCTCTCGAAGGAGATCCTCGGGATCGCCGCTAGCCGGTCTCTTCGTTGGCCGATACGCCGCTCTGAAGCGAAACACGGGATACATCTTACTCACCGATATCGTCCCTCTCCACCCATGGCTCTGATCCGATTCAAAAACCCCGGAGACCACACCGAATGTCCCATCATACTGTTCGAGTGGGCCTAGCTTTTCAGACGGTACGCGAAGGCGAATTGCGTCATTCGAGCTGTACGATTGTTCATCAGATTCTGTTCTGAAGATCCCCCCTCCCTCCCACGACACGAGCATGAACCCCGACACCTCGACTTCCTGTCCTGAATAGTCGTCAGGGCGTTCAACGAGCGCGGATAGCGGAGTTGACTCGGTGTGCTCTTGCGGGGCCGTGCACGAGGAGAGCGCGGCCAAGCTGAGCACGAGTATCGCAGGCCGCATCTTCCGGCCTGCTCGGGGGCGATCAGCTGTACTAGAACCTTGGATACTCGCCATACGTTCCGTCCAAGTAGATAATATAGTCGACGTATTTGCCTACAACAATGCCCACCGCCTTGCCTCCGCTGATTCTCCTAGAGTCGTCCCCACTCGGAATCCCGCTGCTTGGATGGCTGTGAATATAAACGACTGCCTTGGCTCCGTCTGCTATCGGGACGGGTGCATCCTCCGGGTGCCACGTCCCCAGCTTGCCGTCCGCCTTCTCCGAAGGGGTGGGCAGACGGCCGGCATGAGGATCGTCAACAAAAAACAAAGTGACAGAATGGCTGCCCCCTGCGATGCCTCCCGCTGTCGGCGACCACAGTAGTATCGAAACCGCGTAAATCGTGGTTCCTTGTTCGAGTTCGCCGTCCTGAAACGTGGTCGCTTTGTGAACTCTGTTGATTCCGTCGCGCGTGGCTACCGAGGGATCCAGGTAGACAGTAGAAGAAGTCCCGTGCTCTTCGCCCTCTGTCTCGTTGTCCGGTGTGGGTGCCGCGTTCTTTGCGTCGTTGGACCTAGGATTTGGTTTCGAGCTCTCGACGGGCTTGCCGTCGTCAGCTTTCTGAGTCTCCTGTTCGCCTCTTGGCCCGTGAGTCTGCCACCTGGTCGGCTTCCAGAAGTCGATCTGGGCGTAGTAGGCATCGGCGCTGCGGTAGTCAGCCCCCACGAATCCCTGCTCTGCGAGGAATGAGCCATGCCGCTCAAGGTCGGTCTGAGTCCCCGCCGCTAGCCCCGTCGGGTCCACCAAAGACAGCGGCCGGTTCAGCACATAACTGTACGCGTTCCACGTCCCGACCTCCAGCGCGTTCTCGATCACCGGGTCGACGCTCATGAAGCGCCCCACCGCGGGGTCGTACATGCGTCCACGCATGTTTATCAGCCCCGCATCCAGCTCAGGCTGGTGCCCGGTGAACCCTAGCGGAAGCTCGTCTAGGTCGGCCTCGCCGACGGGGATGTTCCAGTCGCTGCCATCTCGCGCTGCTCCCCACGGCCCGTAGAGCACACGAGCCTCAACCGTACCTTCCCAGTCGGAGATCATGTGCGCGGACCCCAGATGGTCGTCGTGCACGAACTTTTTGTGGTGCTCCCACAAGGCGTTCTCTTCTAGCGCCGTTCGCTCCGCAAACACCTCTGCCACTACCCTGCCGGTCGCGCCAAGCACGGAGATCCGCGCTTCGCTCAGCTCGGCCCCGTCGAAGCGCAGCTCGTACGTCGGACCAACGTTGTAGGTCGCGCTGTTCGAAGCCGCCTCCTCGCGCACAACTCGGGTTCCATCGGCATCATAGAGCAGCGACCAGGCCTGACCGCCGCGCTGCAACGACCGAACCATGTTCTGCGCCGTCCACGTCAGCGTCCGCTCACCGTCTGAGCGCACGTTGCCGTTGTCGTCGTAGGTGTAGCTCTTTGCGCCCACTTGCGTCAGCCGGTCCGTCCCGGGGTCATAACTGTACGCCCCCTGACCGGACTTGGCGGTGATATTTCCGAGGACATCGTAGGTCGTGTCAGACGTCGTACCGCCCCAACTTGATGTCAGAAGGCGGTGTGCGTCGTCGTACGTGAAGTCTTCGGACTGGCCGACGCTCGCGTCCGTACGCTGGTTGAGGTCGCCGGCGTCGGTCCAGTCGTACGTGAGACTCTGCAGGGTGGCTCCATTCGCCGCGTTGCTCGTGATACTGCTCGGCCGGTAGGTGCCCGGTTGATATCCCCGTGAAGTCGAGAGCCCGTTGCCAAACCGCTCGTACTTTACGTTTCCGGCCGGGTCACCGGAGACCCACTCCCAATCGATAGCCGCCTCGCTCACAGCGCACGGTGCTCGCTGGGAACGCGTTCTGCGGTGGTAACCGAACGCATCGTACTCGTGGAACACCGAGTAGCCGGGTTCGGGGTACGTCACCTCCTCAAGTCGGTCAAACGCGTCGTACCCAAACCTGAGCGTGAAGGCGCCCTGCGGACCGGTAGTCGTCTCCGTTGCGGTTCGACCCCAGGCATCGTAGGTGAAGTCTCGCCCGACTCCGTCTGCGCTGGTGTTCCCACTGAGAGCACCAAGGCGCTGGGTATCGAAGGTCCAGGTGTGGAAGCCATCGGCGTCGATTCGGTCCGTCACACGGCCGAGTTCGTCGTGGACGAGTACCGTAGTGCCCTCCGGAACCGTGACGACTTCGACCTCGCCGAACGGCGTGTAGCCAACCGAGGCGGTACCACTCTCCGGAGCGACCTCTTCGACGCGCCGACCCAGACGGTCGTAGTCGTAACTGGTGATGGATAGTGCGTCGTGTTCGTACAGCCCACCCCGCCGGACTTCACTGAGAACATCAAAAGGCCCGTAGATGAACGCCGTTGGGGTACCGTTCCCATCGTACGCCTCGATAATCCGATGACTGCCGTCGAAGTAACGTCGCGTCGACTTGCCGTCCTGGTCCGTGTAGGTTTCGAGTGCCACTCGGCCGGTTCCCAGAGCCCCATAATCGTACTCCCATCGCTCCTCTTGGTGGAGTTCCAAGAAGCTCCCGTCGAGGAGGCTTGCTTCAAGCGGCCGGTCGAGATTGTCGTAGCTCCACTCGGTCCAGGCGTCCGCGGGCGTTCCAACCCAGGTAGGCTTGCTCTCGCGGAAGAGCCGACCGCGCGAATCGTACTCATAGAGCACCTCGACTTGGTTGTGGAACGAGATCGCGCCCCCGGTCGGCGAAAACGCGAACTCGAGAGGCACGATGCCCTCCCACTGGGAGCGCACCTTCTTTCCCGTCGGGCCGACCTCCTCGATCAGTACCTGACCGAGCGGCTTCTCGCTCGTCACCGTACGCGCTGCGAACGCATCCATCACGCCCGGCGCTTCGTATTCAACCTGCGTCCACGCCCCTGCAAATGCTCCCATGGGAGACTGCCGCTTCTGCTCTTTCACAGGCCGAAGGAAGCCATCGTACTCGGTCTCCACGGAGACGCCATTCGGCTCCACGATTGCCACACGAGCCCCAGTCGGCTCATCATGAATGAAGAAAGTGCGGTGACCCAACGGGTTGGACTGCCATTCGAGATGAATGCCGTCTCCGTCCCACCCGAAGCGCTCCACCCGGGTCGCTCCGCTGGCGTCTGTCCGACTTCTGTTCACGACCCCACCATGACCGGCCGGGCCGTCGTCTCGGACGAACTCGGTTGTCAGCTGGAACAGGGCCGCACCCGGCTCGATAGCGCTCGCGTCGAGCTCCGCGTGCGCCGTGTCGTAGACGAGCGCCTGGGTCCGCGTTTCACAGTTCGCGCCCACGCAGCTCATGACTTGCTCGTGTTCAAATCGACCGACAAACCAATCGGCGGTCTCGTTGACGGGCTGCGTCCGCGTTGTCGTGGTTGCCACGCCATCCCGTGACTCCTCTGACCAGCTCACCCCGCCGAAGTCGTTCCGTGATTCCTCGTATACCTTGAGAGCATCGTACCAACCGGTTGCCGACGCATCTTCGCAAGGTTCGGAGTTCTCGGTCAGCAGAAACGACTCGCGACGCGTGGGGTACGAGAACCAGGTCGAACCGGCATCAGGAGTCCGGATCTCCCAATCTCCGTCTGGGATATAAGCGCACTCAACGATCCTCTCGCTTCCAGCCGCCTCCACGGGGTTTAGGTCCACCGTACGCTCGACGACTTGAGGGACACCACGTAGCGGAAAGCCCCGAACGACATCGTCGTAGGCAAACGTGTAGCCCTCGCGAATGAGGACTCCATCACGCTCACGCGTAACCTCTCCGAAGCCCAGCAACTGTCCAGTGTGCAGGTCGATACGGGGGTCGCTGTAGGTGAAGGTCTCGTGCTCGACGTACTCCCCTTCGACTTCTGCTTTGGGTCCCGTTTGCCAACGATGGCTAGTAGCCACCGCCTGAGAAGAGGTAAGCTTGGCGGCCGGGAGTGTCGCCACGGCGTCCGGATCTGGACGAGGTGCCGCGTAGTAGCCGAACGCATCCCACTTACCCATCCCATCCGACACTGCCGCGAGACGGAGCGGCCTCCCTTTCCGCACAAGGTCCTGCATTCGAGGGAGGTATCCGTCTGGGTCCGGTTGCCAGTTCCCCACGAGCTGCATTTCGCCGGGCAGATCACCTGGGCGCCGCGATACGGAACCAAGCCGGGCGAGCTGGTCTCGAAACGCGGCGTCGCTGGTATAGTTGGGCCATGTGTAGGCGTTCGTAGATCCAATCTGGACGTAGGTTCCGTTGGGTCTGCTAATCCAGACCTCAAACAGCGCGCCGGCGGTATCGCTGCCGTTGTCGGCGACCTCGCCATCGTCCACCGGAAGCCCGAAGTCGAGCACGCCATCGGCGTTGATCTCGACCACCCAGCCGTTCATCCACGTTAGCCAGAAGTCCGCGTGGGGGTTTTCGTTGAACGTGAAAATCGGGTCTGGCTGGAGCTCGAAGACACCGTCGCCTCGGTTGAGGTAGGCGCGTACCTCCGAGTCTTGATGAGTCGCAGATGCCGAACAAGAATCGCGGTGGCGCCAGGACGACATCAGACCATCCTGGATGTTCCCGAGGTTTGCAGAGTCGTCTCCCGACACAAGCTGAAACCGAAGAATGTCGGTCAATCCGTCGCCGTTCACGTCGACTTGCCGGTCGAGACCCGGACCCGCGCCAAAGGTTGGGCCCCAAGGGGCGGATGGACCGTTTCGACAGGCGCGATCATGCCAACGCTGAAAACGGTCGTATGGAAGGCTCGACGTTACGTAGCTACCTGGACCGTTCGCGGGCTCAAACTCTAGCTCTAGGTAATGTGTCCTCGAAGCGTCGTCCAGCATCGTCTCGGAGGACGAGTTGGGGTCAAACGCGGGAGACACGAGAAGGGACGACCGGGACGTTCCGTCCATGTCGACCACCAGCGTCTCGTCCAGGCTGCTGCACCGCACACCCGTGTCGAACGTCTCGAAGGCCAGAAGCCCCCCCTCCGGGGGCACTGCTGACGTCTCACCCCCTCCAGCGATAAACGATGCTGGAGGATCGTCACCGCGATTGAGCGCAAGCGCCCATGTCCCATGCCTCGGGTCGTCGCCGCGGCACATCCACAGGTCTGAGAGGCCATTGCCGTCGTGGTCAACGGGAAGTGCAGTGTGCACCCGGCCACCGGGGTCGAACGAATAGTTGGAGAACTCAACGTTGGTCGCCGCATCGTACGTACCGTCGTGCGCGGCAACAAACCAGGTCGCGAACGCTGGGTCTCCCGACTCACCCAATGCCGTGGGGTTGATCGGGAACAGCAGCGCGTCCCTAGACCCGCCAAACAAGTTCATGGGCATCGGCGCGAGCCCGGGCGGCAAGAGGCCGGTGGAGGCCGCCGAGGCCACCGAGTTAGCAGCAAGGAAACTCAGCTCATCGTCCTCATCCAGCCAGTCAACAAATGGCCCGACGTCTTCGCGAAGCTGCTCTCGCTCCGCAAATGACCACTCGTCGGCCTCGCATCCCTCAAGTTTCTCACAGGTCATCAGATCGGTGGCGAACGCCTGAAAGTCCGAGAGGTCCGGAACCGCCACGGACAGCGCAGTCGGCGAGTGCAGGGTGTTGTCGTTCGGATCGGGGAAGGCCACCAAGTCTAGGAGGTCGGCCCAGACGATGGACGGATTGGCTGCGCCGCCTGGCATGCCCTCGATTTCTGAATCGGGCCCCAGCACGAAGTGCCCGAACTCGGCGTCAAGTACGAGCACCTCGTCCGCACCGTTACCGTCGATGTCCATCACATGAAACGCACCCGACACCCACGCGGCTGCCAGTGACTCTTCGAACGCATTGTCGACGTCATCTCCCCACTCGATACGTTCAAAACCGTCGTTGATGTACTCCTGGTCGATAGCCGTGAGTACGAAGGGATCCGTGGGCGGCGTCGTCGGAGGGATTTCGGGAGCAGGAGCATAGTTTGGGACATTCCCCGCACCATCCCAGACCTGGTCCCAAGTAAACCACGTCTTGGGCAGGCACGCTCCGCTTCCGTCACACCGCTGAACAGATTCAAGTGCGTTCTGCCGCGTCCCATCGACACGGTCGTAGACGAAGTCGTAGTCCCAAAGATGGGTCCCTCCGCCTCCGTAGACTCGAATACGCTCAAGCAAGAACGGCTTCTCGTAGTACCGACCTGCGACGTAGCCGCTGCGCACTTCGTCCTCTGAATGACCGGGCGCGGTTCGCAGGTCCAAGTACTCAAGGCGAACTTCGCGACCGTCCCCGTAGGCGATCGACCCCGGCAACGCGAAGGCCGGGGAGAACCCCCAGTTGTATTCCAGGGAGTTGTCGTAGCGGTCTCGAATTCTGTCTGCGTACCACTTCATCGGAGCGGCACCGGAGGCCTGGGCCTCAGGCCCCACCGAGAACTCAATGACCCGCCCATCGGACAACCATACCTCCCACTCCCCCCCTTGGCCCTGGACATCGTCCCCCTGCAGAACGATCTTCTCGAACGGGTCGCGCCGGGTTCGATACTCCGAGCCCGGCTGCCCGTACGTCCCGCTCACGAGGACCATAGGGCGCCCCCCGAAACAAAGCGCGTCGTCAACCTCCAACCGGACCGGACCAACGGCGCCATGGTCCGCGATCGTCTTGTTGCACCGCTCGATCGTTGACCCGAATCCATCGAGCACGAAGCCGAGCCCGGCGAGGCCAACGCCTCGGTTACTGTCGTAAGAAAGCGAGATCTCTGGCGCCATTCCACCCGGACCTGGAGCGACCTCGATCGGGAACGAATAGCGAGCACTCCCCCTCGCATCGACTGAAGCTTCCCCTGGGATCGTACCGACCGCGGCCGAGGCGGCCAGAGTGTTCGCCAGTGTGCGTCGCTGCTCGACTTCTGCGGCGACATCGACGATTGTCTCAGGCGACAACGTCCCATCCAGCGCACTCGGCCCGTCGTTGGGGCGGGGACCGGCGTCGGGGGCGTCGCCCCCCTCACCGCCGCCGCATCCTGCCGCAACCATTGTTAGCGCGGCCGTCAAGGCAACCGCACGGTCCATCCATCCGTATTTTCGACTCATCGTTCGATCCTCCCGATCCCCTCACCCGCGCCCGCCTGCTCACGGGCGAAGAACGGCGGCTCATTCGTGAGCCGTTCAACCTCTGCTTCAAGCTCCGCATACGCCTCACGGTCGTCGAGACCGCCTTCAACGCGCAGCAAACTCAGCCCGCGAATCGCCTCAGCTGCGGCCGAGTGCCACTGTGACGCGTCGCCGGTGGTCCGTAGCGTCTCGAGGCTATCATCGACCTTGGTGCGAAGATGCTCGTACCGCTGCTCGGTCGACATCACGTCCCAAGACTGGTCGTCGACCACGGGTGCAGGCTCCGCGCAGCCCGAGGCAGCACAGAGAAGAGCGATGGTGACGAGGGATCGAAAACTATGGGTAGTCATGAGTCAGCACGTCTCCTTCTCGCTGGCAGCCGTGCGAGATCGCCGACAACTCCAGTGCAGATGCAATGCACAGGTCGACATCGCAATCCAGCGGGTCCGTAACCCAGTGTTCACAAGCATCGAGGGCAAGCTCGAAACCAACCTCGCACGCGGCCGTGTACTCTGCGTCGATTCCTCGGTCGAGCGACTGAAAGTCGGATGTCAGCGCCTCGCCGCAGCCGGGTTCCGCGAAGTCGACGCAGCGCCGATACTCCTCCTTGATGTCTGCAATGGCGACGTCTGCCCAGTCCATACAGACGAGATAGTCGTAGGTGGTGTTCAGCGCTTTCCCTGTCACAAACCCAGCGCTGTGTCCGCGAAACAGGTGATACCCGCCGTCCCGTCCGTTCAAACAAGTCTCCCCGGGCACCGCGACCATCAGGTCGTCGTACGCATCGTTATTATCGTCAAATGCCCACATCTGAGCCCCGAACGCATCATGTGACTCGAGCCCGTCCTGCGAGTATTCCGTGTTCTGCGTAAGCCCAGAGTCGTACGAGAACGAGAAGTTCGAATACCAACTAATGGCGCCGTAGAAGAAGACAATGAAGCCTCCATCGTTGTTCTCGCCCACCGCTCCAACCGCAAGATCATCGCAACTACTGCCGTTGAAGTTCCCGACCGCGAGCGAGGACCCGAACTCGTCGTCAGTCTCTGGAGATCCTGTCACATTCGGCGAGCCCTGGTGGTAGAAGTCCTGAGCGGACGACAACCCGTTTGAAGTCCCGTAGATGACGTTGATCGAGCCGTCGTTCGTCCGACCCGCTTGCGCGTCATCCCATGGCACCCCGATAGCGACATCTTCTCGACCGTCGCAGTTGAAGTCTGCGACGGCGACCGCCTCCCCAAATCGGTCGTTCGCCGCAGGGCTCCCGTCAACACCTGTCGAATTCCGGTCGATGACCTGGTCCCCGACCCCGTCCAGCCCCTCCGAGCTGCCATAGATCACGTGAATCGACCCGGCATCCACCCGTACGCTCCACGCGTACCAGACATTGTCACCTGGCACACCGACCACAAGATCGTCGTATCCGTCGTTGTCGATATCGCCTGCCGAGAGGCTGTCGCCAAAGTAGTCGTCGACGGCGGCGGTGCCCAAGATTTCCAAGGGCGCGCGGTTGAACTCCGCAACCTCGCCATTCCCATAGACCACCACCACGGTCCCGCGGTCATCATTCGCCCGGGGATAGCCAAACGCCCGGTCGAGAGTTCCATCTCCGTCGAAGTCGCCGTAGGTCTGAGAACGGCCGTACTCAGCCACCTGTCCGGCAGCACTGGCATTTCCAAGGGGCACAGCAAGTGCGGCGACCACCACCGCAGCGACCGCAACACGACGGCGCATGGCATGCCACCACAGCAGGTTTGAAAGCGTGGGTTTCATCGTTCTTCCTTGCTCTCGAACATCCTCGTTCGAGCCTTCCTTCGGCCGCCCTCGGCAGCAGCATCCGCAACCCGTGCGAACAGCCGACCGCCCCGGTCTACACGCCCCCCCCCCCAACGATCAACAAAGAATCGGCCGAAGGTGCAGGTGCCCCCGACTGATATCTCGGCACAGCGTCGCGGCGTCCGGGATCCAGGACACTCGCAGGCCAGCTCACCGACCGGCGATGCGTGATGACGGTCCGGGGTGGGAGGTGTTCGAACCGCCCCACCCGACCCATGGACACCGCCCCCCGTCCCCCACGGACACCCGTCCATGCTCACCTTAGTCTCCGGCCCCGCCTCGGCCCGGCTGCTATCCGGATGAGGTGACCCGCAACCCGCACGACGCGCTGTTCAAGGCGGTGTGCCAACACCCCGAGAACGCAGCCGCGGAGCTCGAGCACATCCTGCGGCCCGAACTCGCTGCCGCGGTCGAGTGGTCGACGCTCGCCCTCCAATCCGGAAGCTACGTCAATCCCCAGCTCGCGGACCGACACAGCGACCTTCTATTCGCCGCTCGCGCGAAGTCCTCAGGCCTGCGGCTACTCGTCTACCTTCTCTTCGAGCACCAATCCTCCAACGACCCGGCGATGGCCCTGCGCCTGCTCGAGTACATGGTCGCGATCTGGGACCGCTTCTACGGCGACCATCCCGGCCAGGCTCTGCCGGTCATTCTCCCTGCGGTCCTCGCCCGGGTCCCCGGTGGGTGAAGTGGCCGTTCCCTCGCCAACCATGCTCGACTTGCACTGAGGCTTCTTCGTGATGCCCGAGATGCCGCCGCACTGCTGCGCTCCACTCCCGGCTGGGCCGCCGCGCTCAAGGCTCTCGCCCTGACTCCCGGGGGCCCAGACGCGCTGACGATGCTTCTGCGCTACATCGCCCGCGTCTCCGACGACCTACGTCTCTCCGAGTTTCGTGCCATCCTAGAAACGCACGCCCCAACCGCTGAGTCCCTGACCATGACCATCGCCGAACAACTCCACGCTGAAGGCCTCGCCAAGGGCAAAGCTGAAGGCGAAGCAGAGGGTCTGGCCAAGGCTCTCCACGCCGTGCTCAAGGCCCGTAGCTTCAGCATCCCCGAGCGTGTCCAACTCCGCATCCGGGCCTGCTCGGACTCGGACACGCTCCAGCTGTGGCTCCCCCGCGCCGCCACAGCCTCCAAACTTGAAGACGTCTTCCGCGAGCCCTAGAGCGGCACCACGACAAGCAAGACGTCCACGCCGCCATCGAAGGCATCAATGTACCCGCTGCTCGACGCGTCACCACTGCACCGAGCACACGCTGCCAAGAAGTATCTCAGTCCCCCCGCCACAACGACTGGCTCTCGCGGTCGGTGCGACATGACGCGGCGGCGAGCGCGACGGATGCGACGAGCCCAGCGATGCGCACCAGCATGTAGCTCGGCGATTGTGCGTCGAGCATGTCCATGGCCGGCGCCCCTTCGGCGAAGTACATCCAAAACGCGGTCTCGCCGACGAGGGATCCTCCCAACGCCATCACGATTGGGATCACCTGGCGGATGTTGGCGAACTCCGCCCACTCCAACGTGAATGCCAGCACCCGACCGGCAGCAAGGCCGACCACGACGGCGAGCACCAGCGCCCACAGAATCGGGATGCGGTCGAGCCAGTCGAGCACACCATCCATGGCGATCCATGCTCCTGCCCACACGCCGGCGTGCATGATCGTTCCCAACGGCAGGGCGAGCCAGGCTCCGCTCGGGAAGTCGTACCCAGGCGAGCCATTGACTTCGAAGTTGGTCGGTCGTTCGCCCGCGATGATCGTCGCCACGCCCGTGTCGCGCCCGACGAAGATCGGCCGCGCAGTGACCAGCTCGTCGTCGAAGCCGCCAGTCTCCAGAAATCGCTTCGACTGCGGCCATAGCAGCCAACCGACGTCGCGCTCCTCGGACTTCTCGGGGTCGATGGCGAGCGCGTCGTCCGATGCGACCGCAAGGTGCTGAGCTGCGAGCTCGAGCGCTATCAGCTGGGCTTCGCTGCGAGTCATCGGCAAACCAGCCATAGCGCGGGGCTGACAGCGAGACAACGGCTCCGGGCTGGCGCGGCCAGGGTGAACGACAAGTCCGGATCAACGCGGCGCAGTGGCCGGCCAGGTGGCCGCGCGCCCTTGGGTTGCTTTACGAGCGACTCGCTGCGCCCTGCCAGCTGCGAACCAGGTAGAGCGCCAGAGCCATGGAGACGGAGAGCATCAGGCTCAGCGCGATCGCCACGGCCCAACCGCTTCCGAGCTTGCGGCGCTCCCAGATGGCAAGGAACAACACCATCGCGGTGACGGCCCCAAGATCACACGAGAAGCCGATCGAAAACCCTGGCCCCTGGAACGCGAGCGCCCACCCGCCAAAGAAGTCTCCGCCGCTGCTTTGCATCCAGGGATAGAAGAATGCGTAGGACACGACCCAGCCAGCAACCGCGAGTGACCACGTCACGACTGTCCGGACTCGGTCTGTTTTTGCCACGGTGTTCACCTCGGCTGAGTACCGCATCAGGGTGAGACGGCAACCACTGCCAGACCCCCCTCGATGGAGCCCGCCTCATGCGGCTGCCCCCGGGTGAGTCTCAGGGTGACGGGACATCGGGGCGGCCTCGTGACCCGGCTCGCAGGCTCGAAGATGAGCGGGGTCCATCCTGGATACTCAGCTCGGGCGCCAATACCCCATCTTCAAGAGGAGGTGGTGCTCGCCATCCTCCCCCGTATTGCACCAGGCGATCTCAACGAGCGCCCGGAATCCTCTCGGGATGGCGCGGACAGCTCCAGATCCGAGCTCGAAGTCGGGGAACGACAGGGACAGCTCCCCTTCACGGCACGCATCGTACGAGGTGGTCACCCCCAAGGGGAGCAGCCACGCATCAAGGTCACCGATATCTTCGTTTCGCGCCTCCGTGCACGTCGCGCCTGCGAGTGCATCCTCGGGCGCGAGCACGCTGTCGTGTTGCAGGTACGAGAACAAGATTTCACCTTCGTCGGACACGATGGTGACGGTCAGCGGAGGCGGAGCTCCTCGGCCGAAGCTCTTCGCCTGCACGCCGATGACTTGGTCGACCTCGAACGGTAGGGCCTCGTCGGCAGGCATCTTCACGCTCAGCACGCCGCCTGTCGGCGTGTCGCTGTCGCCACAGTCGATCGAGATGTTGGTGATGCGATGGATCTCGCCCTCCGGTCCGTCCGGGCCTTCGCTCTCGATCGTGATGTCGTCGACCGTGCAGATGAGTTGGACATCGAAGTCGTTCTGAAGCTCGGGGGCGGACAGAGCAAGTGCGACAGCGATCACCGGGCCGTCACCACGCTCGCAGGTGTTTTCGGCCGGCTGGGACCCCATCGTTTCGCTCTCGAAGGCGCCGAGTTCGGTCTTTCCGAGGTTGCAGCCCGTCAACAAGAGAGAAGCAGCCGCGGTGACCCTGAGGAGGCAGTTCATACTTGGGGTTGTCCGCACGAGCCGAGGTTTATTACTCCACTCCAACGTCTTCCTTTCGCGCGTCGCAGTCTCGTGCGATTGCGTCCCGATAGACGCTGGCGTCGGCTCTCTTGAAGAAGCTGCTTCGCCGCTTCGGGAGTCCTGACACCATCCCCACATGGCACGCCGCGCGGATCCACAGTGCTTCTCGCTCGAGGGCGAACGCGGAGCGCGGACATCGGGCGGCGTGTTCATCGAGCCGCTTCAAGACCCGGTCGGGGCGGGAAGACAGCTCGCGCTCGCTCCCCCGCAACATCCGCACACTTTGCAGGTCGTCGCCGCACGCTGGCTCCGGCACTTCGTTGAGCTCGGGGATCGGTGCTGCTGCCGTCGGGGATCGCCCGCCTCTCGGAGCGGCCGGCAACTCGACCGGGGGCACAGGAACCGCGACCGGCGAGACCGAAACAGGGGCCGCCGGAGGAGGGTTCGCCCACCTCTCCCCAGCGTCCCGCCGACGTTCGCTCGACTGCGGTCCGCCGTCGGCCGAGCGGCTCTCAGGTGCTTGTTGAGGGGTGGGTGCCGGCGTCGCCGACAACGTCCACGCACGGCCGGCAAGGCTGAGAAGGAACAACGCCGCCACGCCCATCAGGGCGCCGACGGTGAGTCCCAGTGCCCATCGGGTTCCGGTGTTGCCGAGAGTGGACGCGGGCTCCGAGACCGCCTCGCGGACGCGGCGCTTCGACGCTGACGTCGGCTTGCAGACACGACGGTAGTCCGCCGCCCACTGCTCGAGATCTGTGGGCACCTTCATGTCCCATCCTCCAGCGAGGCTCGAAAGTCCCTCAGCGCCGCAGTCGCGGACCGGACGCGCGAGTAGACCGTCTGCATAGGGACACCAAGCGCAGTGGAGATCTCCGCGGCTGTGAATTCTTCGATCACCTTGAGCCGGAACGCTTCGCGCTGCTTGGGGGGGAGCCCCTGGAGAAACCGCTCCATCAGGGTTGCGGCCTCCCGCACACGTTCCCAATCGTCGCTCGGTTCGGGCAAGAGTTCGGCCACCGCCTGATACCGCTTGGCCCGACGCCAACGACTCCGCAGCCAATTGCGGGAGACGTTCCGAGTGATGCCGTAGAGCCACGGCCGTATCGAGGCTGCGTCGAACGCGTCCAGCCTACGCCGAACCAGGAGGAACACCTCCTGCGCGACGTCGTCCGCCTGAGTCTCGCCCACGAAGGTTCGCGCGCACCGCCAAACAAAGTCGAAGTGAGTACGGAAGACCGCATCGAACGAGAGCTCTCGAGGAGGAGTGGCGGGGAAGCCGCGCTTGGATGGACGAGCGGGCAAGGGTCAAGAACCGGTGCAATGCGGATTGTTCGCCCAAAGCGAGAATTATGATCGACCGGAAAGAAAGACACGAAGGCAAACTCAGACGCCAAACCGGACCAGCGGGCCTACCCAGGCTCGGAGTCCCACGCGTCCCGTGGTGGCCAGGGTGCTCTCGCCGAAGGTGAAGACGTGACGCACGAGTGGAACCTCGAAGGAGGCCGCAGCGCGTACAGCCCAGCGGGAACGCGGAGGCCAACTCGCATCGACCCCCACCGCGACAAGCCACCATGGCTTCCAGCGCTGATTCGACGTGCTTCCGCCATGCCCCTGCCCGTAGACAGCTCCCCCTCGGACAGCCAGATTGGGCGTGACCACCACGGGCCACGGCACCGGGAACCCGACCGTCAGGGACCCGAGCAGCGTCGAGAGTTCTCCGCGAGCGTCCATTTGCGGAACGTCAAAGCGGCGGACGAATGCGTAGTCTGCCCCGGCGCCGATGCGAAACGGCCCGAGCCGCAGTTCCCCCCCTGCGAGCACCATCACGGTCGCCCGTGGGATTGCGAGCGCTCGGAGGCCCGTGCCCACAAACACGGCGCCGCGACGCGGACGGTTCGCTGCCTGCGCAGCGGGGACCGGTGCTGCATGTCTTGACGAGCCTGGGACACGATCGGACTCCAGTGGAGGGATTTCGTGCTCCGGGTGGGTCTCCTCCGATCCGAGTGTGGGCGTGCGGCCCGGACCGCTCTTCGGTGCGGACGCCTCTGGAGCCGGTACGAGGCCGTGCTGCGGTGCCCCACCGGCGGGCTGTGTGGACGCGGCGTCCGACTCCACGGTCTGGGTCAGCGCAAGCCCGTAGACAAGAGCAGTCGCCTCGGCCGCCGCTTCGCAGCTGTCGAGCTGGAACTCGCGATGCATCCGCCCGGAACTCGTCTGCACGACAACTGAGACCCGCCAGGTGTGATCCTCGCCGCGGGAGACGTCCGCCTGGACCGAACTCGATGCGACGACTTCCGGAGGAACATCCCGGTGTTCTTCGCCGAGCATCGCCTCCACCTTCTGCTGCGTCGGGCAACCTTCGGGAGCGCTCCACATCGGGGGCGACGCGAAGATCGAAAGGGCTATCGCCACGCTCCCGACCGAACTCACCCGCGGCAGCTTAGCGACGTTCGAGGTGTCGCACGAGACATCGGTGGGGAGCTCTACGACTCTCCGCTTGGCCCGCGCGGCGCCCACTTGTCAAGAATCGCATCGGGAACAGCCAACGTTGGACCAACGCCTGCGTAGCGTGCGCGAACCAGACCCACCGTGTGCTGACTCGGCTCGTCCGGCAGCTCGGGCAACCCGCCGAACAAACCTCATCTAACAGCGCGGCGCAACGAACGACACATCCGCGTCGAAGTCGAACGCGTCCGAGTCCTCGATGTGTCCGCTGACCGACGTGTCATCGATCGCATCGATCACCAGCGTCCCGCCCAGCGTCCCCCCTCCCCACGCACAGTCGCCCTCCGGGTGTGGCTCATCGGCGAAGCCGAACGACCCCATCGCCTCGTCGAAGAGATCATACGAGCCCGGCACCTGCATCTCAGGCATCAGCGTGAAGCTGATCCGCCAGTTGGCGCCGCAGTCCGGCCCGTCCCATGGCTGCTCACATGTGGCCGTCCCGTTGCCGTCGAGCACGACCAACAGCGCATCCTCGGGAATCCCAGAGTCGCCGCCCGTGCCGCTCGTTCCGGATCCGCCGCCGTCTTCGATGTCAGGAATCTCTCCGTGCAGCATCGCGAAGCCGTCGGCATCACCGCCCCCGATTCCGGTGTCGGAGTCGTCGCCATCATCATCACCATCGCTGTCGCCGTCGCTGGTTCCAACCCCGGTGTCGGAGTCGTCGTCGTCCCCAGGCTCATCGGGATCCAAGCCTGTCCCCGCGGAGCTCCCACCACCGTCGTCGTCCGGCTCGTCGTCATCCTCGTCATCCATGTCGAGGTCTTCGTCATCGACGACCGCACCGGTATCCGCCCCGTCCTCTTTGTCGAGATCACAGGCAGCGAACGAAATCGCGAGCGGAAGGGCGAACAGGAGGGGAGCAAGAGTGGAAATGCGCTTCATGGTTAGGTCCTCATCAGGCCCCGTGGGGCTCACCTGTGCTGTGCCCAGCCCCGCACCAACCCGTCATGGCCGACGGATTTTTCTTTCCGCCCCCCGCAGCCCCCACGATTCCAGGCACTTGCGACGCCTCCGACTGTTTTTCACCACCGGCGTGACGGAAGTTCCCCCCCGCGGGCATCGCTCGGCTTCGCGCCGGATTGGAACCGCCCGAGGTTTGACGCTCTGGCGCTCCGACTGCGATCCTGAGTCCGGATGCGAGCGAGAACCGGTGCCCTGATCAGCCTCATGTTGCTGACCGCCTGCCCCTCCGGGGACCCAGCGGACACGGTCGCGACGGCCACGGACTCCGCCACCTCGCCCATGGGCACGACGGAGGTCAGCACCACGTCCGGCACCACGGTGGAGCCCGAACCCGAGCCCGAGACCTTCGGCTCCGCGTGCGGGGATCCGCTCGCAGGCCAGTGGGGCGACTGCATCAACGGCAACGCCCAGGCCTGCGGCAACGAAGAAGCGTCGTGTCTGGCGAACTCGACCACCAACCCCGCGTGGGGAACCTGCATTCTGTCGTGCAACGACCGCTGCGATTGCTGGGCCGCGCCCGAAGGCTCCGGCGCGCAGCCCGAGTGCGCGCCCGTGCTTCCCGGGGGCGGGCTCGCCTGCGTGCTCGACTGCAGCGGCGGTGAACAGTGCCCCGACGGCATGAACTGTGTCGCGCTCACTGGCGTGCAGAGTTTGTGCTCGTTCGACTACGACGACTTCGATCCCACCGGCGGTCCGAACCCGACGACCGGCGACGGCACGACGACCGGCAACGAGACGTCGAGCACAACGGCTTCGAGCAGCACGGGTACCGACACCGACGCGACCGGCAGCACGACAACCGGCGCCTGACCGCTCAGCGGAACAACATGTAGCCGACGATCACGCCGCCGCCGACCGCGACGACCAACAGCACCGCCAGCAACGCGACGAAGTTGCCTGAGGATGCCTTCTTGGGCGCCGCGACAACCGGCTGGGGTCCCGTGGGAGGCAGCGGCGGTCGTTGAGCTTCGAGATTGGCGATCGCCTCGGGGACCGACATCGCCGGTTGCGTGTACGCCAGGCGAACCCGCGCCTTGCTGCGCGAGGGCCTCGGCACGTCGAGCTGACCATCGTCGTCGCTGACCTCGAAGCCTCCCGCCGATCCCTCGGCCATCTGGGACTCCACATCCGCGACCACCATCGTGCGGCGAGGGTTGGGACGCGACTTGCCTTCGAGCGTCGCCGCCATCCCCTCCATCATCGTCGCCCGGAACCCAGCGAGCGTCTTGAAGCGGGCGTCGATACGAGGGCCCAGAGCCTTGTCGAACGCGTACTTGACCCCCGAGGGCAGCGCCCGATCCCGCATGGCCGCACTGCTCGAACCACACAGCAGCACCGACATCACCGCCGCGAGTCCGTAGACGTCGGTCCAAGGACCCAGCAGGGTCGTGTCGCCCGAGGCCAGCTCAGGCGCGGCAAAGCCCGTCGCTGGCGTCCGGCTCGGCATCGCTCCGGCTTGGAGTTTGGGTCGCCACGCACCTTCGACCAGCCCGTCGATCTTGAAGCTCGCCCGAGGACCGAGCGTGCCCACCACCCAGAATGCATCCGGATCGAAGTGCCCATGCACCACGCCTTGGCGGTGCGCGGCCACGATCGCGTCGAGCACCGGGTCCATCCATTCGAGCACCAGATCGGGCGCGAACTTTGTGCGCCCACTGCTGACGATCGCGTCCGCCAAGCGCGGACCCTCGACCCACTCGCTGACGACAAACGCCACCGGTCCACCGGGGCCAGCGTGAATCCCACCGTCGCGAACCTGCGCGATCGCGGAGAACTGAGCACCGAGTTCGGCGATCGCCCCACCGGCATCAACGAACGCCTTGCGCTGCTGCTCCGCCGTCCCCGCGAACACCTCCAGCCGAACCGGGCGGCCCCACTCCCGATGCTGCGCTTTGTAGATGACCCGAGGACCGTGCCCCCCCAGGCATGCGAGCACGTCGTAGCGCGCGCCAACGTTGGTGCCGACAAGGCCGAGCGGGTCAGGATGCATAGGGGCAACAGCCTCAGAGTTCGCCCGCGTTGGCGCCCTCGGGCAACGTCCGCAGGGATTGGGCGAGTTGCGCCTCGAGCAGCCCTGAGAGCTTGGCCCGTTCGCCTTCGAGTCGAGGCTCCTCCGCGTCGGCGTCCGCCATCGCGTCGTACTCCCAACGCATCCGCTCGATCTTCACCGCGCTGGGCGGGAGGTACGACAGCAGCGGCCACACGTATCGCTCGAGCGCGTGCTCGGGACCGTCCGCAAGACGCCAACGATTGCCGAGCAGGAACCGGTCCGATCCCTCGACCGCCGCCGACAAGCCAATGCCGACCCGCTCGATGACCTTGCCCCGAGCCTCGAGCAGCCGTTGCTGCAGACCGAACGCCCCGAGGCGCTCCAGCCGGTCCTTGGCCGGGTACCGATCGTCGCCCCGGCGGAACGCGAGCCACGACATGAACTCGTGGCTGTGCCGCCAGATGAGCCGTTGCGCTTCGACCTCGGCCACCATCTTGGACAGCCGGCTTCCGTGCCGTTGGCTCATCTCGAGGCTGATGTCGCTCATCTGCTCGCGAAGTTCGCGATCAAAGCGAGACAACGAAGCCCCGGAGTTGTTTTCATCGAGTACCGAGAGGCAGATCCCGATCGCCAGGCCCGTGTGGCCGGCGAGCTGGGTCGTCGTCTGTACCAGCTGCTCATAGAGCCCTGGCATGACGAGCGCCGCCCGCTGTTCATCCATCCGGGCAACTTGCTCAAGTGCCTCACGCTTCATGTTCGTGAGAGACAACCGTAAACCGTGGACCTCGGCGTCGAGGTCGGGCGTACGTACGTGAGCGAGAAACCTCTCCCGCGCGGCAGACATGCGCTGAGCAGGTTATTGCGGTTGAGAGGACTTGTCATCGCTGAACGCCTGCGCGAACCTCGCTGAGTTGGTCGCCTCGCTGTGGAGCGCGCCGCCGGGGTTTCGCCAACTGCGGATAGACCCATCGGGCGGGGACACGCGTTGGGGACCCCTCGGTGTCCTGATGCGTGGTGTTGCCTGGAACGTTCTCCCCCTGCTCGCCGGAGCAGTACTTGGTCTCTCGAGCTGCGAGCGGAGCAGCGATGCTCCGTCCAACCCTGAAGCCGAGAATTCGGCCGCGGAGGAGCCCAAAGGGGGAGGATCGGGGGCCAAGGTCACCTCGATCTCTGGGCCCGGCGGCATCACGTCGCCCGACCTCGCGGCGGGCACATTCGTCGGGGCCGGGGGCCGCTTTGAGGCCGGGGTTGGGCTTCAAACCGCCAAAGGCACCTTGGCGGAGCTCGAACTCGACCAGGGCGGCCACCTCTACATGAATGAAGACACCCGGTTGTCGCTTCCGGGGGGAGATCACCCCGGCGCGGTCAGCCTCGACCGCGGCGAACTCGTGGCCACCACCACGCCGGACGCCGGCGACGTCGTCGTTCGAGCAGGGGACGACGCCCTGACGCTCGAGTCCGGCGAGGTCCAGGTCCGGGCCGAGGGCGACACCCACCGATTCGCCGTGGTTCACGGTCACGCTTCGTTGGTCTCCGGAGATCGCACCGTTGCGCTGAGCGCTGGCGACACCATCGAAACCCCGCTGCCCAAGCTCGCGCAGGCCGAGCCGCCGAAGCCGACCCGCAGCCTTTCTCCGCTGACCGACACCGGCTGGGCTCGCACCTTCGACGCAGCCGCTTCGATGGCCGACTCGGTTCCTCGCGGCGTCGGCAGCCTCACCGCCCGCCGTGCCGGAAGCAAGAACGAGCGACAAGCGATGCGGCTGACCGACCACCGGGTCACCGTGAGCATCTCGGGCCGGGTCGCCCACACCGAGGTCGAGCAAGCATTCTTCAACGACCAGGCCAGCGTCCTCGAAGGCATCTACCGATTCCCGATCCCCGAGGACGGCTCCATCTCAGGGCTGTCCCTGCTCGTCGGCAACACCTGGATGGATGGAGAGGTCGTCGAGAAGCAACGAGCCCGCCGAATCTTCCAGCAGATCGTCGATGCCACGGTCCCGCGCGACCCCGCCTTGCTCGAGTGGGAGCGCGGCAACGTCTTCAAGCTGCGCATCTTCCCCATCCCCGGCCGCGGCGAGCGTCGCGTGAAGCTCTCGTACACGCAGGTCCTTCCCGTCGTCGGCGGTAAGCTCCGTTATCGATACCCGCTGGGTGGGTCCGGAGCCACCGGCACCCCGATCGACAACTTCGCGTTCACCGTTCGCTTGGATGGCTCGGAGATTCCCAGCGAGAAGCTGGACGACATCACCACGCCGATGCTGGCGTTGGAGCGGCGCGACCAAGGCGACGTCATCGAGCTGCACACCGAGCGCGAGGCTTTCTTACCGACGTACGACCTCGGCCTCGACGTTCCCGTGCCGGAAGCGGAGCGTCCCGTTCACAGCCGAACCTTCCTCGACAAGGATGGCCAGGCGTACTTCATGGTCGCGATGGAGCCCCAGTTCGAGATGGGGATCGACGAACGGCCGGTCCACTACGCGTTTGTGCTGGACCGCAGCCACAGCACCTCGCCCGAGCTGTGGACCACCGCACGCGGTGTCGTCGATGCCATGACCGAGCTGATGGACGAGGACGACCGGTTCACCGTGCTGGCGTGCGACAGCGCCTGCGAAGAGCATCAGGACGGCCTTCAGACCCCGAGCAGCGAAGCGGTCAGCCGCGCGCAGCAGTTCCTCGACGGGCAGGACCTGGCCGGCGCCAGCGACCTGGCAGGCTCGCTGCAACAAGCCGCGGACGTCCTAGACCGCAGCGGAGACTCGGCCCAACACGTGGTCGTCTACCTCGGCGACGGTGTCCCGACCTCCGGGGAGATGGCCCCCGACGGCATCACCGACCTGCTTCGGGACCCTATGGCGGACACCCGCGTCCTTGCCGTCGCGCTCGGGTCCCGTAGCGACCTCACCGCGCTGCAAGCCGTCGTCGATGTGACGGGCGGCGACCTCGTACAAGCCGACGCGCGCGATGACCTGCGCGCCATGGTTCGCGAGCTGCGTCTGCGCGCCGAGGTCCCGGCCCTGCGCAACGCGTCACTCGACCTCCCGGACGGCATGGTCATGGCCCGCATGAACAACGTCTCGGCGATTCGCCCCGGGGACACGGTCGTCGTCACTGGAAAGCTCCACCACCGGGTGTCCGGCGACATCGTGCTGCGCGGCAACGGGCCGACCGGTGCCGTGTCGAGCGCGTTCCCGGTAGAGTTGTCCGCCTCGCAGGCCAGTACGAGCACGGTCGATTCCCACCTCCCTCGGACGTGGGCCAAAATGCAGATTCAGCATCTGACCAAGACCGAAGGCTTCCGAGCCAAAGAGGACATCATCGCCCTGTCGAAGGATTACACGGTCCTCTCCCGTCACACCGCCCTGCTGGTGCTGGAGAACGACGCGATGTTCCGCGAGTTCAACGTCGTCCGCAGCGCGAAGAAGACGGCGAAATGGCGTGGAGAGTTCGAGGCGAAGACCAACGACGCGCCGATTGAAGAGGGTCGCGCCGGGCTCGAAGACGAGCCGGACACAACCACCGCGCTGGAGCGACAGAAGAACGAAGCCGCACCCGCCGGCGGATCCACCCGTCACAGCGGAGCTGACGACGGCAAAGACAATGCCGCCAGTGGACCGGCCAGAACACCAACGGCTCCGCGCGCTGCTGCTATCGATAGCAACAAGGAATCGAGTGAGTCCTTCGACAAGAAGGCTGGCGACTTCGACGACTTCGACACCGATCCCGCGCCCGAAGCCGAGCCCGACCCTGCCCCCAAGCCCTCCGGTGCAGACCGCGACCGGCTGGACGACGTCGTGACCGAGGACGAAGAGCAGCCTGCGGAGGAGGTCATCGGCGGCCTGCTCGACGGAGCCGGTCGCGGCAAAGGCGGATCCGCGTCGGGCTCCACTGCCCGTCCCCCACGGTCCACCCCGGCTCCATCCACGCCTGGGCAAAACCGACCGAAGGAAGACCGACGAAGCGCGAAGCCGCGACCGAAGCAGGAGAAAAAGAAGATGCCCAGCAAGGGCTCCTCACCACCACAGGATAGCTGGGCGGACGGAGACGGCGGTTTCGGTGAGAAGTCAGACCCCTGGAACCGCGAGCAGGGTCAGCGGAGGCGGAGCAAACGCGGCAGCGGATGGCGCGGGCGTCGTCGTGCTCCGCACCTCGCGATTCGGGAGTTCCCGACGACTCGCAGTCGTGACACCGGGCGAGTTCAGGCGCTGGCCAGTGCCGTCGCGGCGAACCCCACCGACCGTGCGACGCACAGCAAGCTGGTCCGGACTGCACTCGCGGTCGGACATCCCGAGACGCTGGCATTTGCCCGGGCATGGGCCGACGTGGACCCGGACCACGCAGGCGCCCTCGAGACGCTGGCCGACGCGCTGGCTCGCGAAGGCGAACCCATCGCTCTGCGTGCCTATGAGAGCGTCGTCGAAGTGCGACCGTTTTCGTCACGGGAACACGAGTCACTCGCGCGCGCTTTTGAGAACGAAGGGGACCTGCCGCGCTCGTGCTCACACCGCCGCGCACTGGTCAGCATCAAACCCACGACCGCGCACCAAGCCGGGCTCATCGCGTGCCTTCAGCGAGCCGGGCGAAGCACCGAGGCCGCGGACACCAGAGCCGGGTTCATCAAGAGCACAATTGTCACTCGGGGCAACATCGGTGCGTTCACGGCCAAGCTCGACAAAGCCATCCTCGCGGCCGCCCCGAAGCTGAGCCGCCGCGGTCAGCTTCGCGCCACGCTCACCTGGACCGGCCGTGACGACCTCGACGTCGCGATCATCGACCGGCGCGGCCGGAGGATCTCCACGCTGCACGATCGCGGATCCGCACGAACGCTCGAGAGCCCCGGCCGGGAGGAGCTGGACCTATCCAAGGTCCGCGGGTCGGTCTTCGTTGAGGTGTCCCGGCAACGCGACGACCGGACCGAAGGCGTGCCCCCTCCAATCGCGGCGAACCTGCAACTCGTGACCCCGCATGGCCGTAAAACGGTGACTCTGTCCGTTCCAGCCGGAACAACGCGGGCCGCGAGAGTCTTTTGGACACGCTGAGCGACGCCTACAAATTGACGTTGCTCACTTCCGGGGGCAGCGCGGCCACCGCGTCGGCCGAAAGCGTCTCAGTCTGGGTCGCTTCGGCAGATGCAACCGGGCCGCTATGGAAACGCCGCCGCCGGCCATGATATCCACCAGGTCCTTCTTCTCTACGGGAACGGACCAAACATCATGTCTGCGAGCATCGACCTGCCGACCCAACCGGCGATCCCTTTCGACGTCGAAATCCTTGCCAACCCGGAGCAGAAGCAGCTGCGCGCGCTCGCCCTCGAGCACACGCCGTTCTGCACCAAGACCGCCCTGGGCAACATCAACAAGGTGGCTCGGAACAAGGCGCGGATGGCCAAGTTCACGTACATCATCGACCGTAAGGGTGATGCGAGCGCTTACTCGCACAACACGATCGAGCCCGCCAAAGCCGAGGCTCTGATCGCCAAGCAGGCCGAGTACATCGAGAGCAAGGGCAAGCTCATCCGCATCGACGCCTACGTGGGCGTCGGTCCGCGCGCGCTCCCGGTTCAGTGGCTGTACACGCTCGAGGCCGCCAACATCGCCGGCATGCAGCAGGTGCTCTCGTTCCCGCGTTCCGCGGTCGAGACGCCCGAGAAGCAGGCCAAGGAATTCGAGCCCGCGTTCCGGCTGGTCTACACCCCGGACCACCACCCCGATATGCCCGGTGGCCAGGCGATCATCGTCGACCTGGACAACTACGTCACCTACATCATGGGCCCCGACTACTTCGGCGAGTCCAAGAAGGGTGCGCTACGGATGTCGGCTGCGCTGATTTTCCGCAATGGAGGATTGCTGATGCACTCCGGCGCGAAGGCTGTCCACACCAAGGACGGCGGCGCGCTCACGATGTCGATCCTGGGCCTGTCGGGCACCGGAAAGACCACCACCACGTTCTCCAAGCAGGGCGAGATGGTCGAGCCGATCCAGGACGACATGATCGCCATCTGGAACAACGGTGAGATCTCGATCACCGAGAACGGCTGCTTTGCAAAGACCGAAGGCCTCAAAGAGGCAAACGAGCCGGTCATCTACCGCGGCACGATGCACGAGACCGCATGGCTCGAGAACGTCTACGTGGACGACAGCGGCCAGCCCGACTTCTTCAAGTCGGTGCTCTCGGCAGCCGACGTCAAACGCATGCGTGAGGTCCTGATCGGGACCGGCGCGCCCCAGGCCAACGTCGACAAGTACATCGCAGGCGAGGTCACCTCGGCCGACGTGGTCGATGGCGGCATCCCGCAAGACGGCTGGGACTTCGTGGTGTGGAGCCAAAACGGCCGCAGCATCATCCCGATGAGCGCCATCGAGAATGCGGCCGACCTGCACAACGTGCCCAACATGCACTCGCTGGGCATCCTCAACCGCGACGAAGGCTCCGATGCGGCGACGCCGGGCATCGTGCGCTTCTCCGACCCGCACCAGGCCGCCGCCTACTTCATGCTCGGCGAGACCAGCAAGACCTCGGCCGCCGGCAAGGACCGCGGTCGGACGCGCTCGCCGTTCACCCAGCCCTTCTTCCCGCTGTCCCACAGCCTGCAGGCCAAGCGCTTCTCCGAGCTGGCCCGTTCGTTCGGCGAGACCACCATGTGGCTGATGAACACCGGCTACATCGGCGGCAGCACCAAAGAGGTCGAAGCTGGCGAGGCGCACAAGGTCAAGATCCGGCACAGCTCGGCGATGCTCGAGGCGCTGATCGGCGGCAAGATCGTCTGGACCAAGGACCCCGACTTTGGCTACGAGGTGGTCGACGTCGACGCGCCCGAGAACAAAGACCTGGTGGGCAAGGTGCCCGTCGAGCTGCTTCAGCCCCGCCGCTTCTTCGAAGCCAAAGGCCGCATGGACGAGTACACCACCTGGGTTTCCCAGATGAAGTCCGAGCGCAAGGCCTTCCTGCTCAAGCACGACGTCGAAGACGCCATCGTCGGCGCCATCTCGCTGGCGTAGCAAGACGGCGCGCTGCCCCCGAGCACGAGAGCGAGCCCGACAGGGCGACCACCAGAGGGTGAAGCGAAGGCAGCTTGGCTGCCGCAGCGAGGGAGACTGTGAAGTCTCCCTCTCTGCGAGCCGTGCTACAACCCCGGGCGTGTCTGAACTGGCCCCAGTGGCGGAGTTCGCCGCGCGCCGGCGTACGTTTGCGATCGTGTCTCACCCCGATGCGGGCAAGACCACGCTGACCGAGAAGCTGCTGTTTTTCGGGGGCGCGATTCAGGTGGCCGGTGCAGTGAGGGCTCGACGTTCTTCACGCCATGCGGTGTCCGACTGGATGGCGATGGAGCAGGAGCGGGGCATCTCGGTGACCACGTCGGTGATGTCGTTCCGCTACCCGATTCCGGGATCGAAGCCTGGCGATCCTCCGGCCGAGGTGAACCTGCTCGACACGCCCGGTCACGCCGACTTCGGTGAGGACACCTACCGCGTTCTGACGGCGGTCGATGCCGCGTTGATGGTCATCGACGGTGCCAAGGGGGTCGAGTCTCGGACCGAGAAGCTCATCGACATCTGTCGGCTACGAGACACGCCGGTCGTCACGTTCGTGAACAAGTTCGACCGGGAGTGCCTGGAGCCTCTGGATCTGCTCGACGACGTGGAGAAGAAGCTCGGGATCACGTGCGTTCCGTTCACGTGGCCCATCGGCATGGGTAAACGCTTTCGCGGGGTGTACGACTTGGTGAACAAGAAAGTTCACCTGTTCCGGTTTCGGGACACGAAGAAAGCCGCGGAGGGCGAGGAGGAACTCGAGGACGAGATGCCCGAAGACGGCATTCCCGTGTCGGGCCCCGATGACCCCAAGCTGGACGAGCTGCTTGGCGACCAGGCCGACGACCTGCGCAACGACCTCGAGCTGCTCGAGGGTGCGGCCGAAGAGTTCGACCACGATGCGTTCTTACGCGGCAAGCAGAGCCCACTGTTGTTCGGCTCGGCGATGAACAACTTCGGCGTGCGCGAGCTGCTCGAGACGTTCCTTTCCAAGTCGCCGCCGCCCCAGCCCCGCCGTGCGGTCACGGGCGACGCGGTCAAGAATCCGCCACCTCCAGGCGAGACGCCCGACACGCGAGAGGTCGCGATTGACGAAGAGAAGTTCACCGGCTTCGTCTTCAAGATCCAGGCGAACATGGACCCCAAGCATCGCGACCGCATGGCGTTTCTGCGGATCTGCTCGGGCCGATTCTCCCGCGGCATGAAGGGCTATCACTGCCGCCTCGACCGCGACGTCAACCTGGGCAACGCGACCATGTTCTTCGCGAAGTCGCGGGAGATCGTCGAAGAAGCCTACGCGGGCGACATCATCGGCATCCCCAACCACGGCACCCTGAAGATCGGCGACACGCTGACCCAAGGCGAGTTGCTGCGGTTCACGGGGATTCCTTCGTTCGCGCCGGAGATTTTCCGCCGGGTGGTGCTCAAGAGCCCGCTCAAGGCCAAGGCGCTGGCCAAGGGCCTCGTTCAGCTCTCCGAGGAGGGCGCCATCCAGGTGTTCAAGATGAAGCTCGGCGGCGAGTACGTTGTGGGTGTGGTCGGTCAGCTGCAGCTCGAGGTGATGAAGCACCGCCTGCTGCACGAGTACTCCGTCGAGGCCGACTACGAAGGTGTCGACTTCAGCACCGCCCGCTGGGTGACGCCCGACGCCGAGGGCAAGACGCCGGTGGAGGTCCGCAAGATCATGGAGACGTTCGAGCGGCGAAACCAGGCCAACCTCGCCGAGGACGGCCACGGAGACCTGTCGTACCTGGCGCCGAACAAGTGGAACCTGGCGAAGGTCGAAGAGCGCTTCCCGGATGTGATCTTCGCGGGCACGCGCGAGCACACCTAGTACCTCACGCCCGAAGTCCGTGCCGGGTTTCTACCCGACCCCCTTCGGGGCGTGGGGTCGCTCCGAACCCCTCGCCTAGCCAGGCCGGCGTTCGGTACCTTCTATCTCTTCCGCTGCGCATCCCTTCGGGACGCTTCGCTCTCTTGCTCCGAACCCTCTGTGCGAAACCCGGAACGGACCTTCGATCTGCGGTACCAGGGACCCGTGTTCGCGGTGGTATCAATTCACGGTGCGCCTCCGTGGGTATCGCTGGGTCATCGCGTCCTTCGTCGTTGCGGGCTGCAGTGAGCCTCCCCGTGAAGACGAAGTCGCGGGGGAGACTTCCAGCGCCTCAAACCCGACGCAGCCGGGCTCATCGACGTCGACGGGGAACGAAGACGAGTCCGGGGACAACGGGGACAAGCTCGACATCGGCTTGGCCCCGGACATGGGCACCACGCTCCCTCCATCCGAGGCAAGCTGCGACGACCTCGAGGACCTGCCCACCAACCAAGGGTGCGAGTTCTGGGCGGTCGACCTACCGAACGTGTCCTCCGCTCCATTGGCGGTCACGCCGCACGACCAACAGTTCGCGATCGTGGTCACCAACTCGCTCCCCGAGCAGACCGCCAATGTCGAGGTCTTCGTCGGGTCGAGCGAGACGGCGATCGAGCTGGGTACGGTTCCCTCGGACACGATGCGGGTGTTCCAACTCCCCGCGATGAGCATCACCCCGGGTGCGACAACGGCAGACGGCACCGCGTACCGGGTCGTGACCGACGTCCCGATCACCGCGTATCAGTTCCAGCCGCTGGACAACACCAACCCCGTCTACTCCAACGACGCGACGATCCTGTTTCCCACCCACGTGTTGGGCCTGGACTACACCGCGATCACAGCGGACGCGACGCTGGCGAGCTCCGATGCGTTCTCGGAGTCCGACGCCAACACCGGCGCGTTCGTGTCCGTGATCGCGACCGAAGACGGAACCACGGTCACGCTGTTCCCCACCGCCGAGCTTCACCCTGGCTCGGTCACCGACGTGGTTCTCGACCGCGGCCAGGTGCTCACCGCGATCTCGTCCGAGCGCGGCGCACCGACATTCGGCAACCTCTCGGGAAGCCGCGTCGTCGCCGATGCCCCGGTCGCCGTGTTCTCCGGAAGCGTCGCCACGTCGGAGCCCAGCGTGAACGCATCGTGCTGTGCCGACCACGTCGAGCACCAGATGCTTCCGCTCACCGCGTGGGGAACCGGATACGTCGCAGCTCCGGCGGCTGCAGCCCAGGGCTCGGGCAATGATGCGTCGATGTTCCGCGTGACCGGGGCGGCGGACGGCACCGTGCTCGAGTACAACCCCATCGCCCCCGAAGGAGCGCCGGCCACCATCGACGCGTACGAAACGGTCGCCTTCATCACCGACGTCGCGTTCTCGGTTCGCTCGGCGGATGGAGACCCGTTCGCGGTGTCGCAGTTCCTGCTCAGCAACCAATACTTCGGCGGACTCGGCGGAAGGCCCGGTGACCCGTCGATGATGGTGCTGGCTGCCGTGGAGCAGTTTCAAGACCGCTACGTGTTCTTGATGCCGCAAGGCTATGCCTCGAACTACGTCACCGTCGCCGCGCCTGCAGACGCGGTGTTGACCCTCGACGGGTCGCCAGTCGCCGCAGCGCTCACGCCGATGGGCCAGGTTGATGGTGTCGCGTTCGGCTACGCCCACGTCACCGTCGCCGCGGGGCCCCACGTGATCGACGGAGACCTTCCGTTCGGCATCGTCGCTTCAGGACACGCGGACGACGTCAGCTATGGGTATGTGGGAGGGAGCGGCGTGGCGAAGATTGCCGAGCCGCCTCCGCTGCCGCCACCTGCGGGGTGAGGCCCTCACGAGAACCCGTTTGACCTCGAGCCCACGCTGCACGGCTTCGCGCGTCATCACCCGCTCGACCCAAGCGACCACACTCTTGAAGGATGCGTAGTCGACCGCGTCCTTGACCTCGTAGTCGTCCAGAGCGCCCACCCACGGGACGGTCGCGATATCGGCGATACTCAGCTCGGATCCGACCCGGTACTCGCGCCCTTGCAAGCGCTTGTCGAGGACCTCGAGCAAGCGCTTGGTCTCCGCGCCGTAGCGCTCCTCGCTGTAGGTGTCCGTCTTGCCTTTCGCGAACTTGGCGAAGTGTCGGTACTGACCAAACATCGGACCCACGCTCGCCATCTGGAAGAACAGCCACTCGATGGTCTCCTGGCGTTCGCGCGGGTCGCTTGGGATGAGCTTGCCGGTCTTGTCCGCGAGATATCGGAGAATGGCACCGGACTCCATGAGAGACATGGGCTCCCCGGCGGCAGCTGCACCCCTCGGAGGTGTCGTTGGTTTCCCCTCTGCCGTTCCGGAGACGATTGTGGACAGAAGAAGGGACGCGTCCAAGAGAAGAGGACGATGAGGAAGCCGTCCCCCAGCTTCCCTCCTGACCCGCAAACGAACATGCGGGGCCTGGTGGTGCGCCCCGTAGCGCTCAGTAGTCCGTATTGTCGCACGGGTCCGTGACGATCTCTTCGCAGCTGAGCCCGGGTGCTGAGGTCACAGAGTTGTACTCACGGTTCGACCCGCCCGCGCTGTAGCTTGCGTCGAAGAGCGCGTCGTAGAGGCCCTGACAGACACTCTGGGGCTCCTCGTCGTCGGCGAAGGAGGTGTCGTGGCACGTGCAACCGCGGGTGGCCCCGGTATACTCGGAGTACCTGTAGGTCTGCGCTCGGCATGCGAGCGGCTGTTGCCAGTCATGCCCAGTGATCACGAAGCGGTCCCGCTGGATGAGCACGTGGACAGCGCGGCGGCCAGGCGTCGCCACGCTGCAAGGGCCAAGGGCTCGAGGTCAATCCGGGGAGGAGTCGGTGTCGACGACGTCTTG
>Ga0316204_10002488_pt1 | contig 41463 bp, 31 predicted proteins | sample 6monrhotite_MG_2_FD_205661 | JGI IMG/M metagenome (GOLD analysis project Ga0316204, IMG submission 205661) | Microbial mat bacterial communities from mineral coupon in-situ incubated in ocean water Damariscotta River, Maine, United States -... | ecosystem: Environmental > Aquatic > Marine >...
TCTGACGCCTTTTTTGAATCAATGTCGGGGCTTACAACCACAGGTGCAACAATTCTAGACGACATTGAATCATTACCTCATGGAATACTTTTTTGGAGATCAATGACCCAATGGATTGGTGGTATGGGGATTATCGTTCTTACCATTGCCATCCTTCCATTATTAGGAATTGGTGGTATGGAACTTTTTGTGGCTGAGGCACCAGGACCAACAAAAGACAAAATCCATCCTAGAATTAAAGAGACGGCAAAAAGACTATGGATCATCTATCTTATCCTCACGGTTACCGAGACCATAATTTTGATGTTCTGTGGAATGAATTTTTTTGATGCCATAAACCACTCGTTAACAACTAATTCCACCGGAGGATTCTCAACCAAACAAGATAGCATTGCCGCCTTTAACTCACCTGTAATTGAGATGGTTATCATGTTCTTCATGTTTGTGGCAGGTACCAACTTTACACTAATCTATTTCGGATTCAAAGGTAAATTCTCAAGGTTTTGGAACAATGATGAATTCAAATGGTATTTAGGAGCAGTATTAGGTTTGATTATAATTTTGACTCCTATTATTTGGATGGAAACCGACCTCACCTTTTTCAGATCACTTAGAGATGTCTCCTTTCAGGTTGTGAGTATCATCACAACTACTGGTTACGCAACTGCTGACTACACACTTTGGGGTCCTTTGGCTACATTTGTGTTTTTCCTTTTACTCTTTTCAGGAGCATCTGCTGGCTCTACGTCTGGAGGAATCAAAATTGTTCGAATAGTTCTCCTAATGAAAAATGGATTTCTTGAGTTTAAAAAACGTCTACACCCAAATGCCATATTACCTGTTCACTTGAACAAACAATCTGTTCCTTCAAACATTATTTATAATCTCTTAGCATTCATTTTTCTCTACCTATTCATCTTCACCTTAGGTGCTCTTATTATGACAGCCTTGGGAGAGACTTTTGATGTCGCCCTCTCTTCTGTTGCTACTTCTCTCGGAAATGTCGGTCCTGGAATTGCAGAGATAGGACCTGCTAATACTTTTTCGGCAATTTCATCTCCAGGTAAATGGGTTCTTTCTTTTCTAATGCTGTTTGGTAGATTAGAATTGTTCACTGTTGCCCTGCTCTTTACTCCTTATTATTGGCGGCGTAATTAACCATTTCAGATTACTTTTCAACATTAGAAATCTGAGGCCACTTTTGGCTTAGATTTGCCTTAGTGAAGAAACCCGAACAGATATTAAAGGAAGTTTTTGGATATGATAGCTTTCGGCCTTATCAACTCGAAATTATTGAGCACGCTTTGGCCAACCAAGACGGTCTTGCTATTATGCCTACTGGTGGTGGTAAATCAATTTGTTTTCAAATTCCTGCTATTCTAAAGCCTGATGTAACAATTGTCATTTCTCCTTTGATATCTTTAATGAAAGATCAGGTTGAAGCTTTACGATCAAACGGGGTTGAATCAGCCTATTTCAACAGTACTTTACCAGAAGCTGCAAAGGCAGTTATTTACGACAAGGCAGTGAAGAATGAGTTAGACCTGCTCTACATGTCTCCTGAAACATTTGTAACTGGTTTAGATTGGATTCAAAAAATACCAATTTCAATGCTGGCAGTTGATGAAGCACATTGTGTTTCTATGTGGGGTCATGATTTCAGACCAGAATATCAGCAAATAGGAGGATTAAGAAATTACTTTGAAGGTATTCCAATCATGGCATTTACCGCTACGGCCGACAAAGTTACTAGAGGGGATATTTGCGAAAAACTATCTCTGAAGAATCCCTCAACTTTCATTTCTAGTTTTGATCGACCCAATTTAAGTTTGGCCGTAAGATCACAAGTCCCAAAAAAGCAAAAACAGAAAGAGGTAGTTGAATTCTTAAATGAAAGAACAGATCAATCTGGAATCATTTATTGTCTCTCAAGGAAAGAAACAGAAGCATGGTCTTCTCACTTAAACAGTTGTGGATTCAATGCCAGGCATTATCATGCCGGGCTTTCAAATGAAGATAGAGAACAAGTTCAAGACGGATTCATCAATGATAATTATCAAATAATTTGTGCAACCGTTGCATTCGGAATGGGGATCGACAAATCTAATGTCAGATGGGTAATACACAGCAATCTGCCAAAGAACATTGAAGGATATTACCAAGAAATTGGGCGTGCTGGTCGTGATGGTTTACCAAGTGAAACTATACTTTATTATAATTATCGAGACGTCGTTTTGCTCAATGATTTCGTAGCAGAATCAGAATTCAAAGAAGTTTATCATGAGAAGATTAATAGGATGCTCAAATACGCCGAAGCATCAACTTGCCGACGAAGAATCTTACTAGCCTATTTTGGCGAACATCTAACAGAAAACTGTGGTAATTGTGACATTTGTGAGAACCCTCCTGCCTTTATCGACGGAACAATAATCGCGCAAAAAGCATTATCTGCAGTAGTAAGATCAAATGAAACTTTAGGCCTAAATCTTCTTGTGAATGTTTTGAGAGGTGCCAAAACAATGGACATCTTTGAAAGAAAGCTCGAGACCCTCAAAACTTATGGCGCGGGTGCCGAATACTCCTACAAAGAATGGCAACACTTTATAAATCAAATTGTCAATCAAGGAATTCTTGAAATTGGCTACGCCAATAAGCTAAGATTGCAATCAACAGATTTAAGCATGCCAGTTCTTAAAGGTGAATTAGAGGTTAAACTAACTTCTTTTGAAGAAAAAGAACTGAAGTCAAAAGCTAAAAAGAAGAAATCAACTTCGAGTGATTCTGTTGACGAGACTTTACTCGGACAACTTAAATCATGGCGAAAAAAGAAAGCATCCGACAACTCAGTCCCTGCATACGTAATATTTAATGATGCCACCCTACAAGATTTAGCAAGCATCAAACCGATTGAAGTCAATGCACTACAAGACATTCAAGGATTTGGAAAAGTTAAAATTGAGAGATTCGGAAAGGATGTCATAGACATCATTAGACAAAACTCAACTAAACTATCTACTCATGACAAAACTCTAATCCTTTACAATGAAGGCCATTCAATAACGGCAATTGCTGAGCAAAGAGATTTGAGTGAACAAACTATTATAAATCATCTGATCAAGTTATTTGAAGAGGGGAAAAATATTCAGCTTTCACAATTCATTTCAGAATTTGAAGTGCAATCAGTGAAACAAGCTAGTGAAAACCTTAACAATTCAGTACAATTGAAACCGCTTCATGATGAATTAAAAGGTGAAATTGATTATCCGAAAATTTCAATTGCTCTTGCTATTTTAACTAAAAGGTCTAATCAGTTTTCTTAGCGTCAATATCATGACCAGCTGAAAGCATAATCGCAAATGGCTTGGTATTCGGGAATTGATTGAGAACAATCATCAGTGTAACTGTTATAGGAACACATAAGAACATACCAGCGATACCCCAAATTGCTCCCCAAAACGACAAAGAAAGCAAAACTATCAACGGGCTTAAGTTTAAAGATTTCCCTATCACTCTTGGCTCAATGATATTTCCCATGATCACCTGAATCAATACGAGCACACTTAACAAACTAACTGAAATTAGTGGGTCACCATACTGTAGAAAGCTTATTAACACTGGGAAAACAATAGCAACAAAAGCTCCTATAAAAGGGATGAAGTTTAGCAAAAATGCAAGAAATGCCCACAAAAAGGCAAAGTCTACACCAAATGATTCAAGCACGATTAAAGTTATGATCCCAATTATCAGAGAAAGAAAACTTTTAGTTGCAAAGTATTTATACATTGAAGCATCAATTTTCTTGATCGTGTCATAAAGTTTTTGTCTTCTTTCTTTCTCAGGAATAGCTAGTTTCAATTTATTTAATGAAATACCTTCTTCTAAAAATAGGAATGCAACATAAAACACAACTACGAATGTTGCACTGAGAAATGCAATTGATGAATTAAAGACCTTTCCGACTATTTCTGAAATATTTAATTCTTTCGTAACCTCCTCAATTGAAGGCAATTCCAATTGTTGAGCAATGGTCTTCGAATGCATTGATAACTGATCATTGTATTGGGGAGCAACCTTTTGAAACTCTTTTAAATTTTGAATGAGTAGGTTTCCAATGAACCAAATAATCCCTGAAAGAACCAAAGTTGAAATAATCATTTGCATCCATTTCGGTGGTGCCCAATTTTTTATTTTAATCTTAGCTACCTGTCGTCTCAAGATATCTATTAAGTAGGTGAGCAAGAAGGCCATCACCAATGGAATCAATATATTCTGTCCAATAACTAAACCCAATAGAATTAGACCAATGAGCAGTAAAGTTAGTGCTGGATGTGAAACAGATGTCTTCATTTCCTTCGAATTTAACTATTAAATCCGTCTCAACTTGCCGTTTATCTTGTTTTTTGATTAAATTAGAGGAAAACATAATTCAAATGAAAAAACTAAGCCTATTAATGATATTTGCCCTGGGGATGTTTATGATCTCATGTGGTGGTGAAGAAGAAGCAACCGAAACAACTGATGAAACTACTGAAGAAGTAGCTGATCATGAATGTTGTTCTGATGAATGTGCAGATGATTGCGCAGTTCACGCAGAGGAAAAGAAAAATTGTGAAAAACCTTGTTGTGACGGCGAGAAGAAATGTGATTCAACTAAATGTGATAAGTCGAAATGTGACAAAGGTGAAAGCCACTGTGATGACGGAGACCACTGTGATGGTTCATCAGATGCTGAATCTCATTGTGATGATGGAGATCATTGTGACGGGTCTACAGATGCAGAATCACATTGTGATGATGGAGACCACTGCGACTCATAAGAAACTATAGAACAAAATAAATATTAAATTGAGCTTCTCATCTCTTCGGAAATGAGAAGTTTTTTTGTACAAACATGAAGACAAAAGAAGAAATTGTAAAAGACTGGCTAACTAGATATACTGGTACAGAACTTGATGAATTTGGTGAATATATCCTGCTAACAAATTTTCAAGGCTACTTGAAAATATTTGCAGAACTCTATGGAGTTGAAATTGTGGGAAATGACAAGGCTATGCCTACCGCTACTGCTAATGGAATCACAATGATTAATTTCACAATGGGATCAGCAAATGCTGCGACAATCATGGATCTTTTGTCTGCCATCTCACCTAAGGCTTGTCTTTTTCTGGGTAAATGCGGAGGATTAAAAAAGAAAACGGCCATTGGTGATTTGATTCTGCCTATAGCTGCTATTAGGGGTGAAGGAACGTCAAACGATTATTTCCCGCCCGAAGTTCCAGCACTGCCCGCCTTTACTTTGCAAAGAGCAATTTCAACGACCATTAGAGAATTCAATAAAGACTATTGGACCGGAACAGTTTATACTACGAACAGAAGGGTTTGGGAACATGATGACGAGTTCAAAGATTATTTGAGAAAGATTAGAGCTATGGCGATTGATATGGAGACCGCTACCCTATTTACAACAGGCTTTGCAAACAAAATCCCAGTTGGTGCTTTACTGTTAGTTTCTGATATCCCTATGATTCCAGAAGGTGTCAAGACTTCTAAGAGTGACAAATTGGTTTCAAGTAATTTTGTCGAAGAACACATTCAAATCGGAGTGAGATCGCTTGAAGAAATTAAAAACAATGGAACTTCAGTGAAACACTTAAGATTCCCTTACTCAGAAGACTAAAGCATTCTCATGGGATTATTTACGCCCAAAAACATAGTTCATAAGAATGAGGTTGAGCAGGCAAAATTCAACTTAATTTGGAGGTTGTCAATAGTTAGCACAATTATGCTGACAATTTTGTTTGCTTCTTTTATCTCAGACCCATCTGACGCTAAGTACAGTTATTTGATTGGATTGTCGATTGTAATTCTCGGATTAATTTACCTTAGAATTACGCATAGATCCAAAGCGATATACATCATTTATGCTTCGGCTGCCACCCTTTTAATCCTTTTTAACAACAATGTAATTTTAGACACACCACATCTAGCCAACAATTTGTGGATATTGTTAGTTATCATTTTAGCCCTTTTTGGTACTAACTTAAAAACAGCTTTGATTTTTCTTGGCATTAACTGCTTCGGCATAATTTACTATGCAATTTTTAGCCTGAATGATCATTACGTTAAAATGCAATCCATTTCTTTTGAAAATAGCTTACCTATAGGATTAGAATTGATTTGCGTTATGAGTATAATTATTTACGTGGTCTATCTATTTTTTAAAACAAGGGATTCTGCAGCAAAAAAACTCACGAAAACGAATTCACTTTTAGAAGAAAATAATGCCCAAATTCTTCAAAGAGAAGAAGAAAAAACAATCCTGGTAAAAGAGATTCATCACAGAGTTAAAAACAATCTACAAATCATTATCAGTCTTTTAAGACTACAAATGATGGACATTAAGAACATTGAAGCTAAAGAACATTTTTCTGAAGCGATAAATCGAGTAATGGTAATGTCTTCTATACATCAGAAGCTATATCAAGAAAAGAACCTTACTAATTTTAATCTTCAAGAATACATCATAGAATTATCGCAAGAGTTGAAGTTGTTCTTTAAAGAAGAGTTTCCCATTAAAATTGAAGTTGATGTCAATTATGAGAATATTGATTTGAAAACAATCGTTCCAATTGGCCTTTTGTTAAATGAACTTTTATCCAACTCTTTCAAATATGCTTTTGAAGAAAAATCTGAAGGAGAGATTAAAATTACAATTGACGGTAAAAATGATTTTTTTGAGCTAAAATTCTCAGATAGTGGACGTTGGAAAGAAAATAAAAGAGAAGATAACGGCTTTGGTTTAGAGTTATTAGATATATTAACAGAGCAATTAAATGGGACGAAGAAAGTCTCAAAAACTGCAGAAGGCACGTTTTACACCTTTAACCTTCAGTCAATTAAAGACTCATGAAAAAAAACAGAAGAGAATTCATTAAGGTATCTGCCATAGGCGGAGCAGCTTTACTCCTTAATTCATCTTGTACTGAAAGTGACGAGATTAAAGAGGAGTTAACCACTGAAGAAGTAATCCAAAAGAAACCTATTGTCATTTCAACTTGGGAACATGGATTAACTGCAAATGAAGCTGCCTGGGAGATCCTCGCAAGTAATGGCGCAGCCTTAGATGCTGTTGAGGCGGGGGTTCGAGTGAGCGAATCTGATCCCGAAAACTTAACAGTTGGCCTAGGTGGGCTGCCTGATAGGGACGGTATAGTCACTCTTGACGCGTGTATTATGGATCATAACAGTAAATGTGGAGCTGTCGCCTGTCTTGAGGAAATTGAGAACCCTATTTCTGTTGCAAGAAAGGTGATGGAAGAAACCCCACACGTAATGCTTGTAGGAAAAGGAGCCCAAGAATTTGCAGTTAGTAAGGGTTTTGAGAGGAAGAACCTGTTGACATCTGAGTCCATCAAACAATGGAAAGAATGGCTCGAAAAATCTGAATACGAACCAATCATCAACATTGAAAATCACGATACAATAGGTATGTTGGCCTTAGATGAAGAAGGAAATCTTGCCGGAGCATGTACAACCAGTGGTATGGCTTATAAACTTCATGGACGTGTAGGTGACTCACCAATCATTGGAGCTGGCTTGTTTGTAGATAACGAAGTTGGAGCCGCATGTGCAACAGGAGTTGGTGAAGCAGTTATTAGAGTTGCAGGAAGCGCCATGGTGGTGGAACTTATGAGAAACGGAAAAAGTCCGGCAGATGCTTGCAAAGAAGTAGTGAATCGAATCGTCAGCAAGCACGAAAACGTAGATGGACTGCAAGTCGGATTCCTAGCTCTCAACAAAAATGGAGAATACGGATCTCATTCGGTGTATGAAGGATTTAATGTAGCTGTAGCAGTTGATGAAACTAATGAATTAGTTGACTCTAACTTCGATAAACAGTGGGATTAACCTACCTTCTCCAATTTTATCTCAACAAATTTAGAAACCGGAGTATTACTCCCTTTAGCGACACTTTTCAGTGGCACTAAGACATTCGCTTCAGGAAAATAAGTGGCACAACAACCTTTGGCAATAGAATAAGAAATCACTTTGTAATTATTAGATCTTCTCACTTCTCCTTCAAATTCACCAACAAGGTTAACCACCTGAGTGTTCTTTAAGCCTTGCTCCTTCATATCTTCAGCATTCATCAGCACTACCCTTCGCTCTCCTTCTATGCCACGGTAACGATCGTCCATACCATAGATTGTAGTATTATATTGATCATGAGTTCGAATTGTCATCATGATTAAATGTCCTTCCTTAACTTTTCTGTTTGGAGCTTGAACAACAGAGAAATGTGCTTTTCTATCTGGAGTCCCGAAATTTCTATCTCTCGCTCCATTCGGTAAATAGAATCCTCTTGGAACCCTTACCTTCTTATTATAATCACCAAAACCGGCTATTGTTGCTTCAATATGATCTCTAATAGTGTCATAATTGTCAGCCATTTCGGCCCAATTAACTTTATCTGAACCCATGGCAGCATCAGCAATACCGCAAACAATGGCAGGTTCACTTTTCAGGCTTTTTGAGGGAGGGTCTAACCTACCTTGTGATTTGTGTACTACTCCCATTGAGTTTTCAACTGTCACAAACTGAAGACCTGATTTTTGTTCGTCTTTATCTGATCTAGCAAGACATGGCAAAATAATGGCCTCATCACCTGTTACACAGTGTGATCTATTCAATTTCGTTGAAACCTGCACGGTCATTTCACAATTTTGAATTGCTTCTCCAGTAAGCTGACTATCAGGAGTTGCTGACACAAAGTTCCCTCCCATAAAGAGATACAACTTCACTTTTCCGTCTAGGCTGGCTTGAATTGATTCAACTGCATCAACCCCATGTTCTCTGGGAGTTTGAATTCCAAACCTTGAATCTAGTTTTGATAGAAAACCTTCTTTAGGCTTCTCCCAAATCCCCATTGTTCTGTCTCCTTGAACATTTGAATGACCTCTAACAGGACACGTACCTGCACCCGGCTTTCCAATACTTCCTTTAAGCAGTAAAACATTCACTACTTCTTTTATATTATCAACACCATTAACATGTTGAGTTAATCCCATTGCCCAACAGATTATTATTTTCTTTTTCAAAATAAACAACTCAGCTACATCCTTGATTTCCTTTTCCTTAAGGCCAGATTGCTCAACCATTTCTTTAAACGAAAGTTGTCGGATGTCTGCGATTAATTCGTCATAACCTTCAGTTAAATCAGCTATGAATTCTAAATCAAAAACTTCTCCAGGACGCTTATCTTCTTCTTCTAACATTAGAATCATAATCGCCTTTAAAAACGCAACATCACCATTTACCTTAACCTGCAAATAGTGATCTGTGAGCTTTGTTCCTCCTTTGATTATTGCCAAAGGGTTTTGCGGATCAACAAATGTGTTATTTCCGGTTTCAGGAATTGGATTTACTGAAACTATCTTTCCTCCATTTTTCTTACACTTCTCCAAAGCTGTAAGCATTCTCGGATGATTGGTTCCAGGATTTTGTCCCATCACCATGATCAATTCAGATTCGTATAAATCCTCTAATGTCACTGAGCCTTTTCCGATTCCAACCGTTTGACTCAAACCAGCACCAGAGGACTCATGACACATATTCGAACAGTCAGGCAAATTATTAGTTCCAAACTGTCTAGCCATTAATTGGTAGGCAAATGCAGCCTCATTACTAGTTCTCCCAGAAGTGTAAAAAACCGCTTCTGATGGAGAATTAAGGCTCTTCATCTTCTCTCCTATCTTCGCAAAAGCAGCATCCCAACTGATTGGCTCATAATGACTGCTTCCCTTAGCTAAATACATTGGCTCTGTAATCCTACCTGCCTTACCCAAAAAGAAATCAGTTTGTTCCGAAAGCCATTCAACAGAATGTTTAGCGAAGAACTCAGGAGTTACTCTATGTTTGGTAGCCTCTTCAGCTATCGCCTTTGCACCATTCTCACAGTACTCACCCAAGCCCGAGCGCTTGCCATCAGGGTCAGGCCATGCACATCCTGGACAATCAAAACCATCTTTTTGGTTCATTTTATTCAACAACTTAATACCCCTCCATATTCCCATTTCTTTTGAAATATGGCGCATTGAAGATATGATTGCTGGAATCCCAACAGCCTTATCCTTCATCTTAGTGAGCTTTAAATTTGCAAATGTTTCAGGGGGTAAAATTTGAACGTTTCTTTTGTCTGACATGCCGTGTGTTTCTTAATGCTTTAAATATAATTATAATTGCGCAGTCAAATTAGATTGATTAATTTCATAACATGAAGACTCTCTTGTTGATAATTGTATCACTATTATCCTTCTCACAGGAAGGCTTTGGTCAATATCACGATTCCATTTTAAGTCAACATCATTTCAAAAATGAAATTATCAGGTCTTATGATGTAGACCTCCTTACCAATGACAGATTCATCATAGGGATGAAAGGGAGCTCTTTAGGGAGCGGAAAACTTTATGAGTCGACAGATGAGGGAGAGTATTGGAAACCATTAAATCAAGGGGCAGCATTATGTGATTCTTGTATAGACATTCAATCTGTTAAAATTGTAAGCAAGGATGTAATTCTAGCAGGCACATGGCAAAATGGCCTCTTTCGCAGCACTGACAATGGAGAAACATTCACAAAATCAACCAACTTCCCGGCTTCGGACATTCGATCAATAACCAAAGATTTGGATGCCGTATATGCAGCAACTACAACTCATGGAATATTGAAATCTGAAGATGAAGGTCTGACTTGGACTGCAACACATCCTGACTCTTTAAATAAACAAATGGCTGCATGGCATATTGAAGTTAACCCTCACAACAAAAGACACTTATACGCCTGCACTTTTAGGCAAGACCTAAGAAGATCTGAAGATCAAGGAAAAACTTGGACATCCGTTTGTTCAAAAGAAGGCGTAATGTTCTTTGATATCGCGTTCACTGGCAAAATCATTTATGCCATTGCCGCGAGTGACTCAGCTAGCTACCTCTATTCATCATTAGACTATGGTAAAAGCTGGAGAGAGCAAAAACTAAACATCAAGTCAGCTTGTGCAGTAGAGGTGGTTCTTGAGGAGCATGATCATCACATTTTAGTTGGAACTTGGTCAGGTGGATTATATCGCTACTTTCCTAAGCAATATGGTGCAAATGAATATTTGAAAGACCCTGTGCAGCACTTTGATTCAATTGGAGTCACGAAAATATTTTCAGATGGAAATGACATTCATAAATTCACTTGGGGAGATGGTTATAAGAAATACGAGAGACCAATGGGCTGTCAATGCTATATGCCTAAAGTGCTATCACCTGACTCAGACCCAGAATTCGAGACATTATCATCATGTAAAATCGATAATTTTCACTTTATGCTATTTGATAGACTTGGAAAAGTGATGATAGACAACTCCGAAAATATAGATTCATTCAACAAAGAAATGAGGTCATTGATGGGGAGCACACCTGATGGCACGTATATTTATTGGATTCGCGGCACATTTAATGAAACCTCGACTCCATTTGACTTCAAAGGCCACATTACAATCTTAAAATAAGTCATTCACATTTAATGACTATCTTCAAACCCAATGAAATTTACAGAACTAAATCTACACGAATCCTTATTAGAAGCTATTTCTTATATGGGGTTTGAAACAGCAACCCCAATTCAAGAAAAAGCCATTCCAGTTATCTTAGACAACAAGGATATTTTGGCTTGTGCGCAAACAGGTACGGGTAAAACTGGAGCATTTGTACTCCCAATTCTTCATAAACTAGCCGATAGGACCGCCACAGACTGCAACACATTAATAGTAGTACCAACCAGAGAGTTAGCGATTCAAATCGAACAACAAATTCAAGGATTATCGTACTTCGTTTCAGTATCATCTAAATCAATTTATGGCGGAGGAGACGGAAAAGACTTTAATGCCGAAAAAGAAGCATTAACCAAAGGCTGCGACATTATTGTTGCCACCCCAGGTAAGTTGCTGTCTCACTTGAAATTGGGCTATGTTAAGTTCGATAAGATAGAGCATTTGATTCTTGATGAAGCAGACAGAATGTTAGACATGGGATTCATTGACGATCTCAAAAAAATAATATCATACATTCCAAAGAAACATCAAACTCTAATGTTCTCTGCTACCATGGCACCGAGCATAAGACAATTAGCTAAAACTATTTGTCAAAGTCCAACTGAGATTTCACTTTCTATTGCCAAACCTGCAGCCGGAGTAAATCAACAGGTATATATGGCTTATGATAATCAAAAGTCAAAGTTATTAGCCCATATATTAAAAGACAGAAAAGAATACAACAGCATTATCATATTCTCCTCAACAAAGGCAAAGGTCGGAGATATAGTAAGAGATTTGGGAAGGGCTGGCTTCCCTGCAAAAGGAATTTCATCTAATCTTGAGCAAGATAAAAGAGAAGAAGTACTGAGAGGCTTCCGATCAAAGAGAATTAGAGTTCTTGTAGCTACAGATGTAATGTCAAGAGGTATTGATATCAAAGAGATCAACATGGTCATCAACTATGACGTTCCAAACGAACCGGCTGATTATGTTCACAGAGTTGGAAGGACAGCTAGGGCAAACACAAAGGGTGAAGCGATTACTTTGGTAAACCCGAAGGACATGCAGAAATTCTCACGAATTGAGCAATTAATTGAAACGACTTTAGAGAAGAAACAACCGCCGAAAGAGTTAGGTGAAGGTCCTGAATACAGAGAACCAAGAAAAGGCGGAGGAAGTGGGAACAAACGCAATTTTAACAATAAAGGCAAAGGCGGAAATCACAAAAGTGGCGGGAAGAAACAATGGCACAAAAAGAAGTCGGGAAACGATAACTACAAAGGGAACAAACCAAATAACGGAAACAAACCTAAACCTCAATAACTACTTCGTCTTAAATAAATTCTTGTGCTTTTTACAGTAGAGATAACTATCACAGGGATTCGCATTCTCTAATGCTTTTCTCAACTCTGTACTAGAGGCGTCATACAGCACCTCTTCTCCCTGTATTTGAGCAGATTCATAGCCCTGCTTTGATATTTTTCGATAATACCTTTTTTGCTTTCTGGCATTTTTAAATGAAAAATGAAATCGGATATTTCCATAATCAACCTTTATGACATCTTTTGTATGCGGCTTATTAACTGTGCATTCAGAAATTTCATAATTCAATCCGTTCGATTTTAAAATGAAATTTTGAGTGAGAATCGTTTTGTTCAAAATGACTTTTTCAATCAACAGTAGATATTTACAGCCTAAGCTTTCAGGATAGATCAAGTATTCTCCGTCATCTACATCAAAAAAAGCATATTCACCTTCAAAATTCGTTTGGGCCCTAAGAGTATCTGAATCTGAACAGAGAACAACAGTCACAAATGGAGCGACAGCATCATTCGTTTTAACAACACCTTTTATTGCAGACTGAGCCATTGATCCAAAGACCCAAGGAGCTAAAAAGCTCATTGAGAAAACAATTCTTAACCACATGTATTCAAATAATAATTCAACTTACCAATTAACCTTTATTAAGATTTAAGTTAAGATAAAAAGCGTATCTTATTCACTAATTCGCATTATTAGTACAGAATTCAAACGATTTATGAGATTATCCAACATTCTTTTTACACTCAGTATTTTTCTTGGTCTTCAATCTTTTGCTCAAAAAAAGCATGAAGGATTATTATGGGAGATTAGTGGAAATGGTCTTACCGAAGCTAGCTATTTATACGGAACAATGCATGTATCCAACAAACTCGCATTTAATGTATCTGACTCATTTTATTTTTGCTTAAACAAAGCCAAAGGAATTGCTTTAGAATCTTCTCCGGCATCTTGGATGGAGGATTACAGAGATATGGGGGCCTTCTCTTCAAACGGCAATTATGATTATGGAGATGACTTTTATAAAAAAGCTTTTAAGGCTAGTGAAACCAAGTCAGAAGTGATTTTTGACTTGTTGGAGAACAAGAATGGCCTAATGAATCAAATTCTCTATAGGTTCAGACCTGGTAATGAAGACTATCAAGAGAGCACCTTTTTGGATATGTTTATTTTTCAAGCTGGTGCAAAAAATGGAAAACCAATTTACAGCTTAGAGGAACTAGATGAAGTCAATAAACTTTCAGCTTTAGCAATGACTCCTGATAAAGAGAAGAAGAGAGATAATAGCAACAACAATTACCTTGAAAAAGAAGGGAAAAGAAAGTTTGTTTTACTCGAAGAAGCTTACAGGAGAGGCGATTTAGATCAAATCGACTCACTAAGCAAATCAGGAAATCCAACCGAGGTTTATCACAAGTATTTCATTGTTGAAAGAAATAGAAACATGGTAAGAAGAATGGATTCTATCATGCACCAACACTCAATATTCACTGGTATTGGGGCTGCTCACCTACCAGGAGATGAAGGAGCCATTGAATTATTAAGAGACATGGGGTATACAGTAAGACCTGTATCGCCAAAGTCAAGCGGTAAGTCTCATAAAATGCGAAAAAAGCTTGAAGGCCTCTATAAATCGGTGGAGTTCAAACCAACTCAAACTTCAGATGGATTTGTCAAAGTCAGCATACCTGGTGAATTATATGAAATGCCTTCATACACTAGAGGAAAAATGGAATACCTATGTCCAGAACCTATTAACGGTGGTTATTTCTCTGTAATCAGGCTATTTACTTACGGCCCTATTTTCAATAAAACTCCCGAGTATTACAAAGAAACCCTTGACTCATTGCTATACATTGCCACACCCGGTGAATTGATGAAGAAAGAAGATATTACTGTCAATGGCCACGCAGGATACAACATACTGACTAAGACATCTAAAAACGCTTTAGTTCAATACAATATAATTTTCACCCCAACTGAAATAGTAGTATTTAAAGGATCTGGCAATGAAAATTATATTCAAAAAGCAGAGCCACAGGCTTTCTTTAATAAAATCCAGCTTTCAGCAAATAGCTCTGAATGGCAGGATGTAAGCCCGAAATTTGGTGGTGCAAAATGGAAAATGAAAGGAATGGTGTCTGGTCAAGATATGATTGAAGGAATGGACGACACTTGGATAGACCCAATGTTTCAGTCATATGACAAATCATCTGACGAGTACTATCAGGTTATGAGATATAGCTACAACGATCTTGACTACATTGAAGAGGATTCTTTTGACCTTGCTTATCTAGGCAAAGTGTATGGAGATAATTTGGGTTATGAAATTGAAACGTCAACATTTGGAAACTCTGAAGGATATAATGCAGTGAGGCAAGTGCTAAAACAGAAAGAAGATGTTACTGGCCAAACTGAGCATCTTGAGCTTAAGGTATTAACTGAAGGTGGAATGTATTACTTAATGAGTACAACCGCCAAAGGCCAAAACGCAGACACCTTCTTTAAATCGTTTGCCTTCACCGATTTTATAATTGATGATGAATACGAAGAATGGGAAGACACTACCCTATTTTACACTGTTAACACACTCAAGAAAGACGAAGACACAGAATTTGCAACTCCCGGGTATGGAGGATATTATGATAAAGACGAAGAGGACAAATCATACTTGGGAGGAACAGATTCAAAAATGCATTACTCTATTAAATCTCAAGAATCAATTTATGTGGGATATTCGAAATTCCATAACTATGATGGTGCTTCTTCATTCGAAGATTTTTGGGAATACCGTGAAAAAAGATTAGCTAATGAGCACAAATTTATTGTCTCGAGAAAAGTTCAATCAGAAGAAGATGGAGATCCCGTTCTATCTTTCATGCTTACGGACACTGGTTCTGCCAAAGGCATCATGACCAAGCTTAGGCTTCATCATGGGGTTCTTTACACCCTTCAAACTCTTGTTGATTCTACGAAAGGAATGTCGACTTTTTCACAAACCTTCTTTGAAACATTCAAGCCAACCGACACACTTGTTGGCCGAGATATTTTCGAAGACAAAGCAGTTGTTTTCAGAGATCAAGTTTTTGGAGAGGACAGCCTAAACAGAGTGAACGCCATGAAATCAATTAGTAAAATCGATTTCGAAGAAAAGGATGTCGCTACTGTCGTAAAAACTTATACTGAATTTGAATTTGATGAGGATGATGAAAGTAAACAGAGAGATGACCTAATCATGTCTTTAGGAAATATTGAGACTCAAGAAGCATATGATTTTTTGAACGGAGTTTATGACACCAATAATTTCAATTCTGACCTACAATTCATAGTATTAAAGTGTTTCTCATATACTGAAACACAAGAAGCATATGACGCAATTGAAAATCAATTGATGAATAACACTCCTTTTACTGAGAACAAGACAAAATTGAATTTCTTCAATAACCTCTACGATTCGCTTGAATTGTCCAAAGGTTATTTTCCGAAAATGCTTGAGCTTTCTCAGTATCCAGAATACAAGCCTCATGTTGTCGAGCTTTTATCTCGTGGACTTTTAGACTCCATCTACTCTTTTAAAGATTTTAGCTCAGAGAAAAGTTCAATTTATAGAAACGCAAACATTGAGCTTAAAAGAACTGTGGCCAACCAAGATAAAGACAAGAAGAAAGGAAGTTATTATAACAGAGGCTCTCAAACAACCCCTTACAAGAATATGTTCATTGATTACTACGCTTTGATGTGCGAGTTTAAAAACAAAGGGCACAAAGATTCTGAAGATTTCTTCAAGGACATTTATAGAATCACAGATAAAAAGTTCTTAATTGAGGCCGAAATAATTCACCACAAATTAGGAATGAAAGTAGACACTGCAAATATAAACGAGGTTGTAAACGACCTTGAATATAAGGTTTGGGCATACAACAGGCTTGAAAAGAATGATATGCTAGATTACTTCACACCAACCGTAACTCAAGAAGACATGGCTTTTGCTATTCTCTATAATTACGGATATGATGAAGAAGAAGACACAGCTGTTTTCTTGAAGAAAGTAATGGTAGATAACGGAAAAACTAATGGATACGTCTATTTCTTCAAGCGCAAAACGGAAAAGACCAAAAACTGGATGATTGATTATGTAGGTCTTCAACCAGAAGATATTTCTGAATTTAAAACTTTAGGTTTAGAGAAGAAAAAAGGTTTAGCTGTGAGAAACGAGAGTGAGATTGACTTGACTATCGAAAAAACAATTGAAATCTTTGAACTAAAGAATAGAAAAAGAGTTGTTTTAACTGGCAACAGCTGGGGCGGATGGGGCGGATTGTTCTAAGGCAATGAAATAATCCAATATAACTTTTATGTTCTTTCTGAAAGTATCTGCCAAATGAAATGAATTAATCTCTGTCTTATTTAGCCCAAGATGTATCACTGCTCTCCTGTGAGTCCTTTAATAATCTCTGAAACTGGCTTAATAGAATTCGTGTGTTCAATAGTAGGGCCTGCACACCAAACAGTCTTGTAGGTTGCACTGAATGCCGATTTCTCTAATCGCTTCATTCCCTTAACGAACGTTAGCATTTTTACCCACTTTTTCAATCTCTTATTTTTAGTTAAAACTCTTTCAAGCCAACTTTGGTTAGTTCCGATTTTTTGAACGTAGGGAGTATTGATCACAGTACAAGGAGTTCCCGAGACTTTCGTACTCATAACAATATCCTTTGCTCCGTAATCTACACAAGCCTGTTTGTATTCATTCGATACATCTGATTCTTCTGATGCTATGAAAACTGATCCAATAGATGCACCTACTGCTCCTAGTTTTAATACATTCTCCATTTGTGAAGCCTTTCCTACTCCTCCTGCTGAAATCACAGGGATGTCACATTTCTCAGCCAATAATGGAATTAACTCCTCTGGTGGCATAGGCCCTGCATGTCCACCTGCTTTGCTATTTACTGCTATGATGGCATCCGCACCTAATTCTTGAACTTTTAAAGCAAACTTCAAATCAACCACATCACAAAACACCTTGATGCCAGCAGGTTTACAAAGTTTTATAACCTCTTCAGGTGATCCTAATGATGTGATAATAAAGTCGACTTTCTTCTCAACACAAGTTTTTAATTGTGCTGGGGCTTTTGGATTTGATTTATTCACTATCAAATTAACTCCTAGGCCTACTCCATTGGTATTTGCTCTTACTTCATCAAGTGCCGCTCTAAACTCTTCATCAGTTCTATAGTTCAATGCTGGAACAGCCGCGGCTATTCCATTATTGATTCCGGCGATAAGCATTTTTGAATTGGACACCAAAAACATTGGCGCCATGATTATTGGATGTTTAACTCCTAATAGTTCGGTAAGGGCTGTACTCATTAATTATTATTATCGTCTATTTCTTTCAATGTTTGGGCTCGTTCCCAACGCAACACCCTGTCTCTTAGGATTCGTGCATAATCTCTTGACTCCTTAATTCTGTAGTCAGTATAAGCTTTTTGAGCCCACTCAAGTGCTCCCTTAATGTCTCCATTAATCTCGGCATCAATTGCCATGTTATGACAAGCTCTTCCTGCTACTTTTCTTTTTGGACTATCAACATCTTTTCTCCAAGCATCTGCCGACCCATTCCAATCACCTACTAATGCTCTTCTATGACCAATTTTCAAATTTTGACTTCCCGATTTGAAGTACATTCTACTTACCCTGAAAGATTGAGACCTAACTCTACCTGCATAAAACCTACCTACTTGACCACTAATTTGTTTTACAGCTTGTCCTCTATTCATTAATACTGATGCTGCTTTAGCCGGGTTTATTCCAGATCCCGTATTCCTAATTCGATCTTTTACAAAGAATTCATCACGAATTAATTTATTTGCAGGATCATAAAGTCTCCAACCAGTTGTAACTCTAGTTATTGCTGTAGCCGTATGTCTTGGAACCTGGACTGTTCCTAAAGGAGTAGTTTGATTAACCATTCTCATGTCATAGTCAACTTTCGTATCTGTGTCATAAACTTCTAATACAAACAATATTTGTACGCCATTCTCTTCACAAAGTCTTGTTACCTCTGACCATTCCATTGGAGCGGGAAATACGTCCCCTGCTCTATTCTCAACAGCAATACTATCTAATTTGGCCACATACTCAAATCTCTGATTTGTCGTGAGTTCATCAAACATTCCCTGGGTGGCCGCTTCTGAACCAACATTATCAAGATTACCTTCAAGTGTAAGCGCATTATCAATTACATCAACAACCTTACCTGCTCCTTTAGCAAATGATCTATTCACAACACCAGCTGTGACATAAGATTTTTCTAAAAAAACTGCTGGAGGATCTTGAATTGTTAAACGCACAGTGTTTTTGCACGAGCTTAAAACTAATAATAGGGCTAAAGCGGATAAAAAGTAAATTCTTTTCATTTGATCGGGATTATTTTGGTTACCCACAACTCCTTACAAATCAGATGCCAAAGCAATCATTTCTGCAATATCCAAAACCTGGATGTCATTCTCCTTATTAAAATTCTTTACACCATCCGTCATCATAGTATTGCAAAATGGGCATCCTGTTGCAATGATATTAGGATTAGTCTTTAAAGCATCCTCAGTTCTTTCTACATTTATTTCTTTATCTCCTTTTTCAGCTTCTTTGAACATTTGAGCTCCACCAGCACCACAACATAGTCCTTTAGCTTTGCATCTTTTCATTTCAACTAATTCTGCATCTAACTTTGATAACACAGATCTTGGAGCTTCATAAACATCATTTGCTCTCCCCAAGTAACAAGGATCATGAAAAGTAATTTTCTTTCCTTTAAACTCTCCACCTTCAACATTCAACTTTCCTTCTTTGAAAAGGCTTTCGAGTAACTGTGTGTGATGAATCACTTCGTAATCCCCTCCCAATCCTGGATATTCATTCTTCAGTGTGTTAAAGCAATGAGGACATGCAGTAACAATTTTTTTAACCTCATATCCATCTAAAACTTGGATATTCATCATTGCCTGCATTTGAAAAAGAAACTCATTCCCTGCTCTTTTCGCAGGATCTCCAGTACAAGACTCCTCAGCTCCTAATACTGCGAATTTCACTTCACACTTATTCAATATTTTAACAATTGCTTTTGTGATTTTCTTAGCTCTGTCATCAAAACTACCTGAACATCCTACCCAAAACAAAACGTCTGGTTTTTCACCAGAAGCCATCATTTCAGCCATTGTTGGAACTATTAAATTGCTCATTCAATTATTTTTTAAATACTTCTATCGTTTCATTCGAATTCACCATATCTGTGAATTTCCCCTCAAATCTTGTCGCTCTCACAATGTGATTATCAATCCAATGATAATTTCCTCCCCTCGGTTTCCCCATAACCATACCATGGAATTTAAAACCATGTTTGTTTAGCCAATCTTCAGTCACACCTCTATGCTCTTCAATTCTTGAAGTAAAAAATGTAATGACATGACCTTCATCAAACCATTTATTAATGGTCTCTAATGCATCAGGATAAAGCTCTGCTGTTTCCATTCTTTCTGGCTCTTCATTAGGAATATCATCACAGATAGTTCCGTCAATATCAATCATGTAGTTTTTGATATGAGAAGGTAGTACAGGAGATATTGCTTCTCCGTTTTCTTCAGCTGCTAATAAATTATTCTTCATCTTTCCACTTAAGTCTGTCAGTTGGTGAGAACTGCCATGGTGCTTGATTGTTTTCAATATTCGTGTTCATTGTAATTAACTCTGAAGGGATTTTAGATTCCTCCATTACTAAATATCTTCTTAAGTCGACAATAATTGCCAAAGGATCAATATTTACAGGACACTCTTGTACACAGGCATTACAAGATGTACATGCCCAAACTTCTTCTTCTGTGATGTAATCACCTAAAAGTGATTTACCATCATCAAAATCTTTTCCTTCTTTTTTTATTCCTTTTCCTAACTCTTCAGCTCTATCTCTCACATCCATCATAATTTTACGAGGAGAAAGCATCTTACCCGTAACATTAGCTGGACAAGAAGAAGTACATCTACCACACTCAGTACAAGTGTATGCATTCATAATGTTCACCCAATTCAAATCAGGAACATCTTTAGCTCCAAACTTTTGCGGAACTGCATTTGGATCAACTTCTGGAACCGCATAAGGATCAGCATTCGGATCCAACATCATTTTCACCTCATTCGTGACAGACTCCATATTTGAAAACTGTCCTTTAGGATCAAGGTTAGAAAAGAACACATTCGGAAACGCCCAGAAAATATGAAGATGCTTAGAGAATGGTAAATAAATCATGAAGCCCATTACAACTCCAAAATGTCCCCACCATCCTATTCTTTCAATTAAAAGAAGCGTTGATGTTTCCATTCCTCCAAAAACATTTGGTCCTAAGAACTGACTAATTGCAAATCCAAAACTTCCTTGACCTTCAAAATGTGAAGCACCTCTGTTATACAAAGCCTCATCAGCTCCGTTCATTGTGAAGACACAAATCACCAAAATAAACTCTAAGTATAGTATGATATTACCATCAAGTTTTGGCCACCCAGTCATCTCACTTTTCACTAGTCTAGGAACTTTGATCAAGTTTCTTCTTGATAAAAAAGCAAAAGTTGCGATTAACGCAAGCAATGATAAAACCTCAATTAGGCTGATCACAAATGTATATAGGCCGCCAAGTGGCTCTGCAAATATTCTATGTGATCCACTTGCTCCATCAATAATGATTTCAATTAGCTCAATTTGAGTAAATATGAAAGCTACATAAATAAAGATGTGAAGTATACCGGCAATTGGTCTAGTTACCATTTTAGATTGTCCAAGAGCAACTCGGATCATGATTTTTAATCGTTCGCCTTTTCTATCAGTACGATTGATTGATTTTCCAAGCCTAATGTTTTTGATGATTTGTCTAACCTTCATTGCAAAGAAGGCAGAACTTCCGACCAAGATCAGAATAAAGAGAATGCTACTAATTGTCATTAGACAGTTTTAACTGGTTATTATTATATGCCCTGAAGAGAATCAAGAACGCCATCAAGAATGTCTTCACGTTCGTTTGTGGTTTGGTATCCTTTCACTTTTCTACCAAATACAGAGAAGTGAACAAATTTGTTTGGATTCGCCTCAAAGTCGTCTAACAAGTTCTGTAAAGATTGATTCGTTTGAATCAATTCATTATGCAAACTATCAGTATGTAAGAGTTTTCCAATTGTTCCTTGACCTGAGTTCACATCTGCAAGAACGCCGTTCAACTCAGTTAAAGTCGTTTTCGTTTCAACTATTACAGATTTGATATCAGAATCAGCTAGCGTATCAGAAATCGCAGATATGTTATCAATCACATTTGAAATCTTGTCAGATTTGTTTGAAAGATTATCAGTGATTTCATGTACATCTTTCAAGATCTTATCTACCTGCTCAGTTTCGTTTGAAATCAAAACTGATAAGTTATTGGCTAATTCACCAAATTTATCGATCGCATCCCTCACTTCATATAAACTCTCATCAATAGTATAAGCAGCAGAGGTATCCCAGAATGCATTTACAGATACAATGATATCTTCAACTGAGCCGATTAATTCTTCAGTCTTCTTTTTAAGTGGTAATATTTCCTCATCAATTCTTGACTGCAATGATTGCTCAGTGTTGGCAAACCTAAAAGTGTCTTGATCTTCGTAATATCTTAAGTCAGCTGCTGGTATTTTTCCACTAAACAAGTGTAACGCTAATGCTTTTGTACCTAAGATGTCAGATGATATTAATTCAATATCAGAAGAATCAGGAATTTGTAGTTCATCATTTTCAATTGAAAATTTGACAACTACTTTCGAAGCGTCATCAGATTTTAGATCCACAGATAACACCTGCCCAACCTTAACTCCATTCATTTGAACTTCGTTTGAAGGCTGTAATCCTGAAGAATTATCGAAAACTGCGTAAAACTCTCTGTTTTTACTGAATATCCCTCCACCTTTTAGAAAGTTCACCCCAATAAAAAGGAGCAACAACCCTAAAACAACTAATAATCCTACTTTAAACTCTTTTGAAACTCTCATTATTGGGCTTCTCTTTTGTTCGTTTTACACTGCTAAAATAGTGTAAATATCGCGAAGGGAATTATTTTTCCGTGATTTTAATTGCGTCTGCTAATTTAATCCTTGTATCTCCTTGAAAAGCAACCACAAAAGCATGCTCAAATCCTTTTGATCTCATTTCCTTTTTTAGTTCATTAGCCTGTGAATTATTCTTGAATAGACCAACCGTGTATTTATACAATCCAGTACTTTCATACGTCCAAACAGGCATGTTTTGAAAACGACTATTCGATAAATCTAATGGAGTTGCTGAAGTTTCAATTTGAACTCTAAATACAACATCTTCATTTGAAACAGACTCTTCGGACACACCAAACTTAGCTGTATCAACCCCATTTATAGTGGAATTCACTGAAAGGTCAGCCCCTTCATATTCGGCTTTATAGGTTTCAAACGCCTTGAATAAAGAGGTGGCCATCTTCTTTTGACTAGCCGGATCTGCTAAGAATTTTTCTTCGGTTGGATTAGTAAGGAATCCAGTCTCTATAAGAACACTAGGCATGGTTGTTTTGTATAAAACCAAGAATCCTGCTTGCCGCACTCCTCTATTGGAACGTCCTAAGGCAACCAGTTCATCTTGAATCTTTGTTGCGAAATTGATACTATGATCCAAAAACACTGATAATTGCAATTGTCTCGCAATAATGGCATCTACAGAAAGTTTTTCATATTTTTCTCCTGCGCCCTCTTCGAATTCAATTACCGAGTTTTCTCTTTCAGCAATTTTTCTTTGAGCTTCAGTTCTATGTAAACCTAAAACATACGTTTCTGCTCCAAAAGCTTTTGAAGGTCCTGCATTTGCATGAACACAAATAAACAAATCAGCTTTTGCTTCATTAGCTATTTTTGCTCTCTCATCTAATTCAACAAATACATCAGAATCTCTTGTATAAATTACCTTAATATCTGGATATTTTTCTTGAATGAATTTCCCTAAATGCAAAGCAATTGCAAGCGTTACGGTTTTCTCATTAGATTTTGCACCATGACAACCCGGATCTTTCCCTCCATGCCCTGCATCAATCACTACTGTTTTAATACCTTTCACTAAACCAGCATCCTGCGCAACTAAATGGCTAGTGAAAAATACAACACAATACAATAATATTGCTCTTGTTATGTTTATTGTTTTTATCATCATCTGATAAAGTTTATAGATTTGCACGTTAATTGTACATACCCCTACAAAGTTAAGACCAAAGTTTGCTCAAAGCCTTCAAAATATCGGTAGTTTTCAATTTCAGTTTGTTAATAAGCCTTCTTCTCCTACCCCAAATCTTCTGGGCTCAAGATGGATTAGACGGGCCTGTCAATTACCAAGCAACCGATTCAATTGTAGCCGACATTAAAACTGAAATCGTAAAGCTTTATGGTGAGGCAAAAGTCACTTACGATAACATAGAACTTACTGCCGATTACATTGAAATCGACATGAAGAACAATGAAGTTCTCGCCACCTATACCACCGACAGCCTTGGAACACCAATAGGTAAGCCGATTTTCTCATCAGATGGCGAAGAGTCTACCTGTGACTACATGAAGTATAACTTCAAAACCAAAAAAGGATACATTAAAGAAGTTAGAGCCCAACAAGATGAAGGCTACATTCATATGGCCGAATCCAAAATTCATCCGAACCAACAAATTCATCTTAAGAACGGAAAGTTCACTACTTGTGACAAAGAGAAGCCTCATTATCACTTCAAAATGACTAAAGCCATTATTGTTCCGGATGAAAGAATTGTAACCGGACCAGTATTCATGAAGATTGGAAAAATCCCTACCCCTCTAGCTGCGCCTTTTGGATTCTTCCCGACCACAAAAACTAGAAAGCATGGTTTAATCATTGGTGATTTCGGACAAGCTAACGGAAATTCAGGATTTGGATTGAGAGACTTTGGCTACTACATTCCATTAGGAGACCACTTTGACACACAATTCTTAGGTTCGATTTTCACAACTGGTCAATGGAATTTATCAAACCAAACCTCATACTATAAAAGATACAATTATAGAGGAGCTTTCGGAATCAAATATGAGAGGTTAAAAGGTTATTTTTATGATGAGAACATCACTAATAAATTTAGTGTGAATTGGAGGCATAACCAAGATCCGAAAGCACACCCTAGCCTACAATTCTCAACAGATATTAATTTCAAATCTGATAACAATGCTAAAACCACTTTAGATGCAACTAACGAAGAGTTCTTTAGTAACCAATTTAACTCTTCAGTAAAGCTGAGTAAGAATTGGAAAGCCGGTAAATTTAAAGGAACCGCCAACTTAAATACTTCTTTGAAGCAAAACTCAAATACTCAAAATTACATATTAGACCTTCCAAGCTTCAATTTCAGAGTAAATCGATTTGACTTAGGAGTTTTGAGAAAACAAAAAATTGGAAAAAAATGGTATGAAAACGTTCAGGTCCAATACAATATGGATTCAAAAAACTTCATCAATGCTCCGGACAGCATCTTCAATTTAAATGACTTAGGCATTGTTGGGGATTACGCTCAAAACGGTATTCAACAAAACGCCTCTGTTAGTTCTCAACTTAAACTTTTCGGAGCTCGATTAAACTTTAGCCCTAGTTTTAAATACAGAGAAATATGGAACTTTCAATCCGAATCTCATTCATGGAACGGGATTTCGGAACAAGTGGATACTGTGCGCTACAAGGGCTTTGCATCAGGTAGAAACATGTCTTTTGCAGGAACTGTTACCGGTAACTTTTATGGGCTCTTTAAAATGAAAGGTTCTGGCCAAACGAGATTCAAGCATGTCGCCACACCAAATCTGTCTTTCAGTTATGCACCCGACTTAAGTCAAGGCATTTTAACTCAGATTGACACAGCAAATAATGAAAGAATTTACTCTCCATTTGCCTCTAGTTTATATAAAGAAGCCGGACAAGGAGCATCAGGAAACTTGAGTTTCTCTTTGGCAAACACACTTAAAATGAAACGTTTAGACAAAAAGGATACACTCAACGGATCGAGTAAAAGCTTTAATTTAATTGATGCCGCCAACATTAGAGGATCTTATGATTTTTTGAAAGACTCTCTTAATTTATCAAACATGACGCTCGATTTCAGAACTTCGAAATTCTTGAACATCTTCTCTTTTCAAACAACTGCTACTCTTAATCCTTATGCATTTGATGAACTGAATGTTACGAATAGCGATTATGCCTGGCAAAATGGACAAGGGATTGGTAGAATCACCGCAGCTAATTTTACCTCTAACGCAAACTTCACTTCTCAATCAGGTAGAAAGAAACAAAAGGAACTGAATAATCTAACCGAAGACAATGCAGACATAAACGGAGCTGCCACAAATGTTAATAAGGTAAATTTTGATATTCCTTGGCAGTTGAATGTTGCATACAACTATAATATAACGTCTATTATTAAGGATAGCGTTATTGACGACAACTATAAAACGATTCAAACTGGAACCATTAGTGGGGATGTTAGCATCAATCAGAAATGGAAAATTGCAGGATCAATATCTGCAGACTTACAGCAGTTTATCCCTAAATATCAAACAGACGCTAGTCATCCATTAGGATCACTTATTACAAGATGGAATCTCAATTTATGGAGAGACTTACATTGCTGGGAGGCCACTTTACAATTAGGTCAATTGAGCCCTTGGAATTTCAATGACTGGACAGCAACCAACTTCACCTTTTTATTCAGGGTGAATATCAAAGCTTCAATGCTACAAGATATTAAGCTGGAATATAATCGTCCACCGTTTTTCTAGAACCTGAAGTCTTTACCACTCTTTTCAAGAAATATCCTGAGAAAATAGAGAAGACTACAAATGTGAAGAAGAAATAGAGTCCCATAAGTGCTGAGGAGCCAGTTTCTGCTCCTACACTCATATTTGAAAAACTAAAATATGCTAAGAAGACGGCAGCCACAAAGACATCCGCCATACTCCATTTACCTAATTTCTCAATAACCAAAATAGCATTTTTGCTATACTTTGAACCTGGCCAAATGAATACGACTAATGAAGAGATCAACTTTAACAATGGGAATACGATTGAGAATATTAAAATTATAATCGCAACTGGAATATTTCCTCCAGTATAAAGAAAACCAATCACACCCAATACTGATTTCATTTGATAAAGTGCATAAACTCTACCTGTAATGCCAATTTCTGGCTCAGCAATCGACAGGTCTAAGGAGATGCCGAAGTCATCAATATAGGCCTCTATTTCCATCAAGGGCGCATTGAGGCCGAGGTATAAAAAGGCGACAGCCGAAATCACAAACGCAATGCCCATAGCCCTTCGATATTCAATAGATTTTCTATAATAAACTAAGATGAAGGCCAAATACCCCAAAACACTTGCAACCATCATCCAGCCCTCATTTGCAGCTGATGAGTAATACAAATCTGCCTTTTGCTCTAACTCCAGCTTCTTGTCCATCTTCTCGTCCCCAGGGTTTAAGAAACTAACCGGAACCCATTCCCATGCATCCCCCATTCTATTGTCGATACTTAATAGCTCAGCAACTTCTTCTTTCTTAGATTTGTAATTGTTCAATTTTTGAGTAATCCTCACTGTGAAATAAAAAGTTGCAGCAAGAAGAATTCCTGAAGATATTATTAAGGCTAAATACTTTTTCATCTTATTGATCGGTTAATCTAATTTTGTTTTCAGCAGCAAAAGCATCTTGAGTCTCAAAAACTCTTTGAAACGCCTCTTCTTCTTTCTTAGAAAAGCTTAAATCGTATGCTTCAAGCGTATTGTCATCTGCTTCACTTAAAGTTTCCTTCTTCAAAATCTCAGCGATATTCCCAAAATTTTGAGATAATTCTTGATCATAGAATTTAAAGAGATCTTTCATTGCACTCATAAACTCTTCTGAATTTGAGAAGGTTTCCATCACCTCTAACTTTTGAAGACTACTTTGAGCTTCGAATATTGCATTTTCCAAATTTAAATCTACGTTCGAACTGTCAGATCCGAATAGAATATCTACCTGATCAAGCATTCCCTCTTGCATGTAAGTTAACTCATTATTGAACTCAACTGCTGTAATGCGCTCTTCATCAATTACGATTCCGCCTGAAAGAGAGTCGCTATCAGAAAGCTCTGAAGCACCACCTTCCTCTGTTGAATTAGAGCAAGAAATCAAGAAAAATGGAAGTAAAAAGAATAATCTCATATTCCAAAATAAAGAAAATTAATAGAATTACTGTTTAAGTAATTTTGATTGATGAATGATTTCATCATTTTCATCTTTCAATTCGATAAGATAAATCCCTTTTGATAATCCAGATAAATCAACTGATTGAGAAGTAAGACCTGCGTAAATAACTTTACCATTTACATCTCTAAGGTTGAAAGTTCCTAAGATCGTTTTACTAAAATTCAGAACATCTGAAACGGGATTCGGATAAAACAAGAGTTCTTCCTCTTCTAACTGAACCTCTAACATTGAAAAATCAGTAATAGAAAAATGATCAAATGCCGCTTCACAAATACTTATCGTTTCATTGTAATCAGAGATATTTACGAACAACTGCATATTGCTCGTTAAAGCAAAACCAGCAGGAACTTCATATGATTTTGGCACCCATTGATTCATATTGATATTGTCTTTATGAATTTTGGCAATACTGGCTGTTTCAACCCCATTAAACATTGTCACAAATAAGGTGTCAGAAGGATAAAAAGGGCCAAACATATTGTAATAAAACACATGGAAATTAACATGTGGATTAGTGTAGCCACTTAAATCAAAAACGGGACTTGCTAAAGTTGTTTCTCCTCCTCCAACTTCATCCGTATTTCCAGCCATTGATCCGTTCCCTGTAACAAACGTTTTGTTACCGCAATCCCAAGGCGCATCTGTAAAAGGATTTTCAATCACACCCCCAACATCAACTCCTACAGGAACTTCTCTCACCCACATACCTTTTTGAGCATCTCCAAAAACAGTCCATCCAAAATCCAATGAAAAATCATCATATATACCTTGATCTAAATAGAGAGTAATCCCCGAAGAAAGATCGGTGATGAGTGTATCTTCAAAACAATCGTTTTTCATCCCCCATTTACCTGCGGTTAAATCATAATTATCTTGATAATAAAGATCGATTATAACTTCTCCATTAACATCAGTTGTACCTTCGTGAGAAATGTAGGTGTGTTCAAGAATGACCTGAGCATCCTCAACCGGCATAAGAGTTTGCGCATCTAAAACCGTCACGGTAACACTATATTGAGGGATTGGAGACAGCACAACATCTTGACTCACCACATTTCCTTCAGTTAAAGAAGTTGAAATCGTCTCAGGATAGTAGAGGATTTTAAAATAAGTCACATCATATGTTCCAGATGACTCAATTCCAGTTGCGTAATCTCCAAGAATACCTGAGAAATCAGAAATGTTTTCTCCGTCAATTGTTATCTCTACATTGTTTAAGGGATTTGAAGTTCCAAACTCTGTTACATTCCCTTCAAGATATGCTCCTTGATGAAGATCAGCACCAAGTACAAACAAACCTTCTTGCCTGTCGGTAGCAAGTATGTTTCCAGAGGACAGAAATGGATAGGCTCCCCAACAACCAACTGATCCTCCTTGATTTAAAGGCGAAGTGTCAAAATTGGCAACTTCAACTAAATTGTAAGGATTACTTATATCATGAATAATCACGCCATCAGCATAGTATGATGTAACCAAATAATCACCCAAAACATGAGAATTGTGAGGCATTATCTCTTCCCCAGCCGAAGACTGAATTTTATCTAAAGCTATGATATTACCCGGATCAGACACGTCAAAAGAAGCTAGATAACCTCCGTCAACTTCATCAGTGGTAAATGCGAAATTGCCGTCATCAGACGCCCAGATGTTGTGGGTAAAAATTGAAGGAGTTATTGATGAACCTAAGAAAACTGGATTCGCTTTGTCAGTTAAATCAACAATTGAGAAAAATCCATCATTAATATGAGCAAAATAGCCTGTATCATTTGATACAAAACCGTCATGGGCATACCACAAATCAAAAGTACCAACTTCTATTGGGTTTAAAGGGTCTGTTGCGACATCCAGGATTATAACACCTCCATTACCTCTTCCCGCTCCAAAAATATAGAGGAATCCATTATCCTCATATAAGTTGTGAGCTGAATACCATTCGCTACCAACAGGTCCGTTATAAATTGAAGACGTCAGTGATGTTGAACTAGGCAGAGGACTGAGATCAATAATAGTCAAACCTTCGTCTGCCTCAGTTGTCACATAGGCATAATCGTCATAAACCTTGATGTCCCGCCAAATTGAATTCAATCCGGGAATCCAAGAAATTTCATTCAAATTGATTGGGTCAGTCACATCTACAATACTTACTCCGTCTTCAGCACCGACCAACGCATACTCATTGCTATTTTCATCTTCATAACCCCAAATATCATTGCAGATTGTGGTATGCGTGTCAGGAATATCTATAAATCCAAGCTGAGTCATATTCAACTGAGAATAAGACATTATGCCTGATAGCAAAAAGATAAGATGTAGAAGTAATTTCATTCTTAGCTCTAAAGTTAGTCGATTTACATTCTTGAAACAAATTAGAGCGAGTGTAACTACTGATTGGCTTTTTTGATTGACTCCCAAGTAGTGAACATAGATTCTTGTGAGGGCCTGTTGGACTCTTCTTCTCTCAACGGTTCCACCTCCTTTAATCCCTCATGGCAATCTTGGGGTAATTGCTGATATAGCTTTGTCCCCATAGTTTTCCATTTCATCATATCATCTGAAACCTGTTTGATGATTTTTGCAGGATTACCAACCACTAGTGACCTTTCAGGAATTTCCATATTGGCAGGAACAAAACTTAGTGCTCCAATTATTGATTCGGCTCCAACTTCAACATCATCCATAAGAACGGCATTCATCCCTATTAAACAATTCTCACCAAGGTTTGCCCCATGAATGATAGCACCATGACCAACATGAGCTCCTTTTTTTAGAACAACAGTTTTTCCAGGAAACATGTGAACTGTACAGTTTTCCTGAACATTACAACCGTCTTCAATAATTATCTTTCCCCAATCACCTCTTAAGGCACAAGAAGGGCCAATATAAACGTCTTTTCCAATAATTACGTTACCGGTAACAGTAGCCTGAGGGTGTACAAATGACGATTCATGCACGACTGGAATAAAACCATTGAATTCAAAAATCATGTTTAAATATAGGCATCTTGATTGAGACCTTCTTTATAAAGCCGCTTGCAGCCTAAATAGAAGTAAATAATACCTGCTAGTAAAAGAACATGACTCAGATCATTCTTATCAAACCACGGATGCAGGTTTATTTTCATCAAAAAGATGAAAGCCGACGGCAACATTACAATCACTCCTAAAACGAAGTATTTATAATTTATTGACAAACCTCTTTTGTAATAATATCTTCCTAATACACCTGCAGATATGAGCACTCCCACAATAGTATTAATTGCTATTGGCAAGAAACCTATAGCAGGCTTTTCATGAATAGGTCCCATTGTAACAATGCAAATCCAAACTGTAAAGACTATCACCAATTTCCAAAAAGAAATACCTTTTAACAAGTTTACCGTTTTCGAATTCGGATGAGCAGAGATCATGGCTTGCTCAATGCAATAAATTGATATAGGGCCTGCAATCCAAGTACCAAATTTACCTACTACACCCCAGTAATTAAAGAAGATATGGGATAGGCCTCCGTAAAAGGCACCTACACCAAACACAAAGAAAAACCACATCCAATATGAATAAAATGGATGTTCTGTTTTAATTTTTCTCATTACAAGAATTCCAAAAACGACACTAGTAATTCCAAGAATAGAATCGGTAACTAAGGCCATTGGTTCAACCAAATCGAGACCGAATAACGAAAAATGGATTTTGTCGAAATCCGCAAAAATTAACCCAAGCATTGAAATAGATTATTTTCCTTTGTAAACTCCCATTTCACAGAACTTATCAATTCTTTTGTTGGCCCTTTTTTGAGGATCCATTTCTTTTAATTTCCCTAAGTTCTTTTTAATTGATTTCTTGACGTTCGCAAAAGTTTCTTCTCTGAATCTATGCGCTCCTCCTGTTGGCTCTTGGATGATTTCATCAACAATTTTGAGATTTTTCATATCAGTTGAAGTCAACTTCAATGCCTCTGCAGCTTTCTCTTTGAAATCCCAACTTCTCCATAAAATGGTAGAACAGTTCTCAGGAGATATAACAGAGTACCAAGAGTTTTCAAGCATGATCACTCTATCTCCTACTCCAATCCCTAAAGCTCCACCTGATGCTCCTTCACCAATAATGATGCAAAGAACAGGAACCTTCAGATTCATCATCTCATAGATATTTCTTGCAATTGCTTCACCTTGCCCTCTTTCTTCAGCTTCTAAACCTGGAAATGCACCCGGAGTATCAATCAAAGTAACGATAGGTTTATTGAATTTCTCTGCCAGCTTGAAAAGTCTTAAAGCTTTTCTATACCCTTCAGGGTTCGGCATTCCGAAGTTTCTGTATTGTCTAGCTTTAGTATTAGCACCTTTTTGTTGACCTACAAACATTACAGTTTCTCCGTCTAACTGACCGAAACCGCCAATCATGGCCTTGTCATCTTTCACATTTCGATCCCCGTGTAACTCAATAAAGTTACCATCTGTAAGAGCATCAATATACTCTAAAGAATATGGTCTGTCTGGGTGTCTCGATAATTGAACCCTTTGCCAAGGAGTCAATTTTCCAAAAATTTCTTTTGTTGTAGCGTTAAGTTTTTTCTCGAGATCTTTGATCATCTTCGAGCTGTCAACTCCACTATTAGTCTCTATTTCTCTAGCTTTCGCAATTTCCTCCTCTATCAATGATAAAGGCTCTTCGAACTCTAAATAATTTGCCATGCACTTTGTTTTTTTAAAGTTCACCAAAAATGAATTTGATGAAGGGTCAAATTTACACTTTTTTAATCAGCCGATTTGAAAGAATCATCTAAAATTTCAGCTTATATTCGTAAAAAAAGGACAGAAGTGATCTTATTTTCAAACGCAAAAATCAATATTGGTCTGCAAATCAAAGGAAAAAGACATGATAGCTACCATAACTTGGAAAGCATATTTTATCCTATACCCTTTTATGATCTCATTGAAATTCAAGAAGCAGATTCAGATCAATTTTCTCAAAGTGGCATTGAAATAAACCCTTTAGACAATCTCATCACAAAAACTGTTGATCTATTGAGAAGAGATTTTGACTTCCCTCATATTCATCTTCATTTAAATAAGAGAATTCCCCTAGGTTCAGGTTTGGGAGGAGGCTCTTCGAATGCTACTGCCACCCTCAAAGGATTAAATGAATTATTCAACCTTGATATCAAGAAGGATAAGATGCTTGATTATGCGCTAACATTAGGAAGCGATTGCCCTTTCTTCGTTGAGAATCAAGTCGCCTATGTTTCAGGAAGAGGCGAAAACATATCTCCAATTGACTTCAATTTAAAAGGGAAATTCTTGCATCTTATCTATCCAGGAATACATATTTCAACAGCTGAAGCCTTTTCATCAATGGATAGATCTATTAGTACACACCTTGATTTTAAAGACACATCTAATTGGATGAACTTCAAAAATGATTTTGAGTTTGGAGCCGTAGAAAGCCATACCAAAATTGGGATTTTATTGAGTCATTTGAAAAAGACTGGAGCAATGTATTCTTCATTAAGTGGAACCGGCTCATCCATTTATGGTATTTACAATGAAAAGCCACAATTAATTGATGGCCTAGACAATTGGGCTTTAGAATTATAAAATCCAAAAGTTTTCTCCTCTTTTAAAAAGCTTAGCTTTCATAAAAGCATCAATTTCGCCCCTAAGATTCATATCTGCAGGCCAGTTTGTAAGCAGGGCACATTGAGTTGGGTTCAAATCAGAAAGATGAAAAAGATCAATATTCGAGGAAACTCTATTTAAGTTCATATCGAAACACTTATGATCGACATTCAATTCTTGCAGAATTGTTTTAACGAGCTTTCCTTTTTTGCCCGCACCTACAATTTGAATCTGCTCGCCATCTTTGAGTTCATTTTGACAAAAATGTTTCAGCTTCAATCTAAAGAAAGATTCTTGCTGATAGATGTCTGAATTCCTTGAAGTCCTCGCTGGATGTTCTCTCCACAAGTGAGTTACACTGTTACTTTTAAGTACTTCGAAGCCCTGAGCATGCCATTTCAAAACCAAATCATAGTCTTCTGGATATTCAAGTTTTGAGAGAGATATCACTTTCTCAAAACTTGATCTATGAACTAACCAATTTGGTGAAGCTATTGTGCACTCCCGGTATACCTCTGCTGAGTAATCCTCAATGTTATTTATCCAATTTTCATAAGCTAGATATCCTTGCGAAACAGTTTTATCCGAAAAATACTTGACATTGGCTGTTGCAATTGCATCAGTTCTTTCGCCTAGCGTCTTGACTAAAATCTCAAGTTTTTCGAGTGACATTATATCATCAGCATCCATTCTATGTATGAACTCCCCATTTGAAGACTCAAACGCTTGAGAAATTGAGTCAACTATGCCATTTCCATTGTTTTTCAAAATTTTGATTCTCTCATCATCTTTCTCAAAACCTTTCAATAGTTCATAAGAATCATCTATTGAATGGTCATCTACAGCTATAAGCTCCCAATTAGAATAAGTTTGTTTTAGAATGGAGTGTAAACAATCTGATAAATAAAGTGCTGCATCCTTCACAGGCATTAGAATTGAGACTTTATTATTTATCGTTAGCATTTTTTAGGAATGATTGTTGGTACAAAATAATTCAAATTGCTCAACTTAGAATTATGGACAGAAAACAATTTATTATAACATCCTCTTTAGCGGCCTTCTCGCTTTCGGCTTTTGGAAGAGTTTCATTGGATGAAGACAACAAATTTACAGGAGACTGTGAAACAACAAATGATATTTTGGGACCTTTTTACAGGCCAAAAGCTCCTCTGAGACAGTCATTGGTTTATAAGGGTTTAAAAGGAAACATAATCAATATCGTTGGACAAGTTTATTCAGACGATTGTAAAACAAAACTAGAAGACGTACTTGTTGAAATTTGGCATTGCAATACAGATGGCGAATATGACAATGAGAGTTCTGAAATGCTTCATAGAGCCACATGGAAAACCAATAAAAAGGGAGAGTATTCATTCAAGACAATTCTCCCAGGGAAATATCTAAACGGCAAGCTTTATCGTCCTTCACACATTCATTTCAGAGTGAGTTGTAAAGGACATCAGGAATTAATCTCGCAAATATATTTTGCAGGTGACCCGCACATTACCGAAGACCCTTGGGCTTCTCAGAAAAAAGCAGAACACAGAATCTTGGCAGTACAACCTGTGGACATCTCAGGAGGGCTGCAAGTTTCTTTTGATATTTTCTTAAAGAAGAAGTAAAAATTACTTTTTTGTAATGAATCTATGAACTTACCGCTAATACTTCTTAAAGCTTGAATTTGAATGAAATTAGGACTTTCATCCTTCTCTTTGTTTCAACTAAGCTTTTCTTTTGTTAGTTTTAAGGCTCTTAAATTATTACTATGAAAAGTATACTTCTGTTTTTAGCTGTTTTAACAATTTCTAGCACTTACGCCCAACCTTTATGGATGCGATATCCAGCTATTTCACCTGACGGGAAAACAATTGTTTTTTCTTATCAAGGTGATTTATTCACCGTTGGTAGCCAAGGAGGAAAAGCAGTTCAACTAACGACTCACACAGCTTACGATTATCATGCTATTTGGTCACCAGATGGCAAAACCATTGCTTTTGCTTCTGATCGACATGGGAATTTTGATGTCTACACAGTGGATGCATTAGGTGGAACTCCTGAGAGAATTACATTTCATTCATCAAAAGATTTACCTTTTGATTTTTCTCCAAAAGGTGACAAAATAATTTTTGGATCTTACAGAATGGATGATGCGAAATCTGTTCAATTCCCTTATGCCAGACTGGGTGAACTTTACGAAGTTGGTGTAAAAGGTGGCCGAGAGAAACAAATTCTCACTGCTTCAGCTGAGTATGCTCAATACAATGAAGACGGTAGTAAAATTATATTTCACAATAGAAAGGGCTATGAAGATGAATGGAGAAAGCACCACACCTCTTCGGTTACCAGAGATATAGTAATTTACGATACGAAAACAGAAGTATTTGAAATGATTACAAAAGAGTCTTGTGAAGACAGAAATCCAGTGTGGGATGGAGCGGACTCTTTTTACTTTTTATCAGAAAAATCAGGATCATTCAACATTTGGAAAGGAACAAAGTCTAATCCTTATGAAAAACAGATTACTTCATACAAAGACCATCCAGTAAGATTTTTAAGCAAGGCAAATGACGGAACAATTTGCTTTGGATTCAAGGGGGAGATTTATTCATTGAAAAATGATCAAGCTACCAAATTGAATATTGAAATCAGAAAAGATCAATCTGAAATCGCTTCGACAATAAAGAGTGTAAATAAAGCAGGAGAATTCGCAATTTCGCCGAACAATAAAGAAGTAGCTTTCATCCACAGAGGAGAAGTTTTTGTGACATCAATAGAATATAACACAACCAAAAGAATCACCAATACACCTGAACAAGAAAGATCAGTTTCTTTCAGCCCAGATGGAGATGCAATCTTATACGCCTCTGAAAGAAATGAAAGTTGGAACATTTACAAAACAGAAATTAAGAGAGAGAGCGAAAAGTACTTTTACAATTCAACATTACTTGAAGAGACTGAACTAGTAAACAATGGAGAAGAAAGCTTTCAACCAATGTTTTCTCCTGACGGAAAAGAAATTGCGTTTCTAGAAAACAGAACAACTTTGAAAGTATACAATGTCGAATCAAAAAAAGAAAGAGTAGTTCTTGATGGTATTCTAAACTACTCATATTCAGATGGTGATCAATACTTCACTTGGGCTCCTGACTCAAAATGGCTATTAGTTGAATACATGGCTGTTGACAGATGGAGAACTGATATCGGATTAGTAAAAGCAAATGGTAAAGAAAAACCTATCAACTTGACTCAAAGTGGCTATGGATCTGGAGCACCAAAGTTTGCTATGAATGGAGAGATGGTATACTACTATACAAGCAAAGGAGCATATAAATCTCATGGAGGTCACGGAGCTCACGGTAATGTCGAAGCTGTTTTCTTAACAGAAGCCGCTTATCAAAAATTCGTTCTAAACGAGGAAGAATTTGCTGAATGGGAAGAAGAAGAAGAAGATGCGGATAATGACAAAAAGGAAGACGACAAAGACGAAAAGAAAGATGACAAAAAGGACGATAAAGAAGACAAAAAAGAAGTCGACCCATTAAAAATTGATTTAGAGAACTTGAGTGACAGAAAAGTGATGCTTACAATTCACTCTTCTAATTTGATGGATTACTTGGTAAATAAAGACGGAACACAACTATTCTATCTTTCTAAATTTGAAAAAGGCTACAATCTTTGGACTACCAAATTCAAGGAGAGTGAGACCAAACTTTTGGCTAAGTTAAATGCAGGTTGGTCATCTATACTTTTTGATAAAGACGAAAAGAATATTTACATAAATAAGAGAGGTCAGATAATGAAAGTTGGAGTATCTGGAGGAAAGATGGAGCCTGTAACATTCAGTTCAGAAATGAATTTAGATGAAATGGCTGAGCGAGAATACATGTTCAATCACGCATGGAGACAGGTAAGAGAGAAGTTTTATCTCGAAGACCTTCACGGAGTAGATTGGGAAATGTACAAAAAAGAGTACGCGAGATACCTCCCGCACATTACTAACGGCTATGATTTTTCTGAAATGCTTTCGGAATTGCTCGGTGAGTTGAACGCTTCTCATACAGGAGCCAGATACAGATCATTTGACCCTAAAGGATCAAGAACCTCTTCACTAGGTTGTTTTTATGATGAAGAACATGCAGCAGATGGATTAAAAGTGTTAGAAATACTACCTAAAGGACCATTATCAAAAGGATCTGACAAAATTAAAAATGGGGTAATTATTGAGAAAATTGATGGAATTGAAATTAAAAAAGAAGACAACTATCTTCCGCTACTTGACAGAAAAGCGGGAAAGAAAATATTATTGTCCTTTTATAATCCATCTAGCAAAGAAAGATGGGAAGAAACAGTAAAACCAATTAGCTTAAGAGCTGAATACAGCTTAGTTTATCACCGTTGGGTTAAGAAGTGTGAAGATAAAGTTGATGAACTTTCTGGAGGGAGACTAGGATATGTTCATGTAACAGGAATGAACCCTCAAAGCTATACTTCAGTTTACGACAAGGCTAAAGGCAAATACAATATGAAAGAAGGCTTGGTGGTTGACACAAGATTCAATGGCGGAGGATGGTTGCATGACGATTTAGCAACATTTTTGAGTGGTGAATTATATATGAGCTTTGAGCCTAGAGGTCAAAAGAATATGGGTGGTGAACCTCTAGAAAAATGGCAAAAGCCTTCATGTGTATTGATGTCTGAAGGTAACTATTCAGATGCTCACCTCTTCCCATTCATTTATCAACGACTTGGAATAGGAAAACTAATAGGAATGCCAGTACCTGGAACCGGAACTGCTGTTTGGTGGGAAACTATGATTGATGGTAAAACGGTTTTCGGTATTCCTCAAGTTGGAATGCGCTCAATCGTAGATGATTATTTGGTTGAAAACCATGATCTGTTGCCAGATATCGAAGTGAACAATGAATACGAAAAATTCATCAATGGTGAAGACCAGCAGCTTGCAGCTGCAGTTAAGGAACTTTTAAAATAAATTGATTAGAAAAGAAAAAATACGAACTATTTCAAACTACGGGATAGGTCTATTTTTATGCTTTCTGATTGTAGCTTGCACTGGAGCGAGAGACATCTCAACGTATCATAATTTTGGTGACCCTAAATTAGATTTAAGTCGAAAACGATTGACCGAAATCCCAGCTGAAGTTTTTAAGCACAACGAGATTAAAGTTCTTAACTTGTTCAATAACAAACTCACCTCTATACCCCCAGAGATAGGACTTATGGTGAACTTAGAACGATTAATTTTAAGTAAAAACTACATTACCTCTCTCCCATCAGAGATTGGTAAATTGAAAAAATTAAGAAAGCTCTCATTAAAAGCTAATCGACTAACCGAACTCCCTAAAGAAATTGGCGAATTAGAAAACCTAGAAGAGTTGTGGTTGAGTTTCAATCAACTTACCACCCTACCTGATGAAATCTGTAATCTTCCTAAACTAAGTCATCTATATCTAGAATTCAATGACCTAACTCACCTGCCCGACAGCATTGGGAAAATAAATGGAATGATACATTTAGTTGTTGGCCCTAATCAACTCACAACACTGCCTTCAAGCTTTTACACTTTGCGTAAACTTAACACGCTTGACTTGAGCAGATCTGGTCCGCAATTGCAAATTTCTGACACCATCTGCAACATGAGATTCTTAGAAACCCTATACATAGATCAAGCGAACTTGGCTTTTGCTCCCAGATGTGTTGAGATTAGAAGTAGATCAAATCCAAGATTTTCGGTAGTTATAAAAAATTAGACTATTTGGCAGTTTCTTTGAGCATAGGGACAAAGCTGAACTTTCCATAAGACTTCTGAGAAATTGATCCGTCCAAATCCTTTTGAATTAACAACATTTCTTGCACTTTCCCTTCTCCTAAAGGAATTATCATTCGTCCACCATTCTTGAGTTGTTTCACCAATTCTTCTGGTACAAATGGTGCTCCACAGGTGATAATTATCTTATCAAATGGTGCAAAGGTTGGCCAACCATTAAAACCATCACCATATTTTAATTTAGGATTCAGGTTTAATTTCTCTAACAAAGGTTTAGTCTTTAAATACAATTCCTTTTGTCTTTCAATTGAACTTACCTTGGCTCCCATCACGCTTAAAATTGCAGTTTGAAATCCAGAACCGGTACCAATCTCGAGAACCTTGTCGCCCTTTTGAATTTCAAGCAACTGTGTTTGAAAGGCTACTGTGTAGGGATGTGAAATAGTTTGTCCAGCCCCGATTTGAAAGGCCATGTTTGAATAAGCCTGTTTTGTAAAGACAGGATCCAAAAAATGATGCCTTGGCACTTTATCAAAGGCTTCCAAAACAGATTTATCTGTTATCCCCTTGTCAGATAATTCCTCTATCAATTTCTTTCTTAAGCCTTTATGTCTAAAACTATCTTCCATTGAATCAAAGTTACATTACACATTCTCAATTTGTCTTAAAAAAGCTCAGTTTTAATTAACAACTTTCTTTTAGTTTCATTCGTCTTGAACTTATTAGCTATCTTAGTTTTTGCTGCCTTTATTTTATTATTTTTATCAATTGGTGTTGAAGAAGTTTTCCATATTCATTTTCTTTTGTTTTGCTCTGTATTCTTGCAAGCAAGACAGTGATTCCTCTTCTGAAGATGAAGATGATGTCACGCATGAGCAAACTGAAGACGTCTTTAGTTCGCTTCCACCCGACATTATAACGAACGAAGCAGTCAAAATTCAACCGAAAGTTCTTGATCCAGATTCAATTGCTCCACCTGAAATAATTCAAGCTGGAGATCCAATTATTCAAATAGCTCATTCTAACATCAAAAATGTAGAACAGCCAATCATTAAATTACTAGCACCTTCTCTTCCAACTTTTACGCTTGGGTCAGATTCAATTTTAGAGCCAGTAGTAATGGAAGCAAATGGCTTAAGAAAAGAACTTGGATACAATGAGCCTGTAATTAGTTCCAAGTTCGACTTCAATGATGCGGCATCATATAACATTCAAGGAATTGATGTGGATCAAGGTTTGAGTTCATCTTATATCATGGACATCTTAGAAGATCAAAGAGGAAATCTCTGGTTTGCTACTTGGACTGCTGGAGTAACTATGTACAATGGCCGAACTTTCATTCAATTTGATGAATCAAAAGGAATGAGATCAAATTACATATGGACCATTCATGAAGATAAAAAAGGACAAATCTGGTTTGGAACTGATGGCTCAGGAATATCGGCTTATAATGGACATACCTTCACTGAGTATGATGTAGAAGATGGATTGGCTAGTGATTTAGTATTGGATATTGCTGAGGATGAAGATGGAAATATCTGGTTTGCAACAGGAGAAGGAATTTCAATGTTTGATGGCAAGAACTTCACTTCTTACGGCATAGATCAAGGAATGAGTGGAGAGTACGTAAACAGCATCAAAATAGATATTGATGGAAACGTTTGGTGCGGTATAGCAGGCGGTGGAGTGAACAAGTTCGACGGAGAGAGCTTCACACATTACACTGTCACTGAAGGATTAATTAGCAATGACGTTTCAACGATTTATATTGATTCAGAAGAGAACCTTTGGGTAGGAACAGAATCTTCAGGAATCTGTCTTTATGATG
>Ga0316204_10002489_pt1 | contig 41455 bp, 36 predicted proteins | sample 6monrhotite_MG_2_FD_205661 | JGI IMG/M metagenome (GOLD analysis project Ga0316204, IMG submission 205661) | Microbial mat bacterial communities from mineral coupon in-situ incubated in ocean water Damariscotta River, Maine, United States -... | ecosystem: Environmental > Aquatic > Marine >...
TTTTAAATCCTGCCATATTTGCGCCTTTTACATAATCAATATAGCTATTTGATCCATTAGAACCATATTCAAACTATGGTTCATGAATATTTTTCATTATGTCCTTACGTTTTTGATACACTTCTTCTCTGGACCACAACCGTCTTAATGAACTTGAGACATCTCCAAACCTGAGATAGCTACACCGCCAGCGTTCGATGCTTTTCCTGAGTCAGAAAGGGTATTCGCAATTCAATCTAAATCTTCCTGAATTTTCCTTTTTGGGTTTCTTTTAAATCCCTATATATAAATTACGAAATTTTCACCTCAAGTGCTTGATTAAGCAGCTGTAATTCACATACTTTAATTTTTTTACCTTGTTTTCAGACATTTTCTAATTTGATTGGTAATGTTAGGATCAAACCGTATTTTTGAAGCCTTATTCGAAGAAATAATCGTATGCAAAAGGACCAAAAAATATTTGACTTAATCAACGCTGAAGAAAAGAGACAGCGTGATGGTTTGGAGCTTATCGCCTCTGAAAATTTTACATCCAGCCAGGTTATGGAAGCCATGGGCTCTGTATTAACCAATAAATATGCAGAAGGGCTGCCTGGCAAGAGATACTATGGGGGCTGTGAAATAGTGGATGAAGTCGAACGATTGGCTATCGACCGTGCCAAATCTCTTTTTGGAGCTTCCTGGGCAAACGTACAACCCCATTCAGGGGCACAGGCCAATGCAGCTGTAATGCTTGCCTGTTTACAGCCTGGAGACACGATTATGGGCTTCGATCTGTCTCATGGAGGCCATCTTACTCACGGTTCTCCTGTTAATTTTTCAGGTAAGATTTATAATCCTGTCTTTTATGGGGTAGAGAAAGAAACAGGAATTATCAACTGGTTTGATGTAGAAAAAATAGCGCAGAAAGAAAAACCAAAAATGTTAATTTGTGGTGCCTCCGCATACAGCAGAGACTGGAATTATGAAAGACTGAGGGAAATTGCGGATAGCGTTGGAGCCATTCTTCTGGCAGACATTTCTCACCCTGCGGGATTGATTGCAAGAGGTCTTTTGGACGATCCTCTTGAGTATTGCCATATCGTAACCACCACTACACACAAGACCCTGCGTGGACCCAGAGGCGGTCTGATCCTTCTTGGCGAAGATTTTGAAAATCCATTCGGGTTTAAGACACCAAAAGGGAATATTCGGAAAATGTCAAGTATACTCGACTCAGGAGTATTTCCGGGAACACAGGGAGGTCCACTAGAACATGTCATTGCAGCAAAAGCCGTAGCTTTTCAAGAAGCACATTCCGACGAATATCTTGAATATGTGATTCAGGTACAAAAAAATGCCAAGGTAATGGCCCATGCTTTTATGGAAAAAGGTTACAAAGTAATTTCAGGAGGTACCGATAATCATATGATGCTTATTGATCTACGTTCAAAGGATTTAACAGGAAGAGACGCAGAGGATGCCTTGGGACTTGCAGACATCACCATCAATAAAAACATGGTTCCATTTGATGAAAAATCTCCATTTGTAACATCGGGGATGCGGATTGGGACGCCTGCGGTAACTACCCGTGGACTCAAAGAGGAGGATATGGAAAAAATTGTTTCTCTGATTGATGATGTCTTAATGAACATTGATAAACCGTCGAAAATTAATGCTGTAAAAACTGAGGTCAATCAGTGGATTAGCAAATATCCCTTATATTAACTTACTGCTTTGATGGATCAGTTATCAAACGAGTCTGAAAAAGAAATGTCTTTTTTAGAACATTTAGAAGAGCTTAGGTGGCACTTGGTTCGCGCATCCATCGCTATTGCCGTTTTTGCAATTGCGGCCTTTGTTTCCAAAAGCTTTGTATTCCATACCGTGATTCTTGGGCCATCACGCCCTGATTTCTTTACCTATCAGATGTTGTGTAAGTTGGGAGAGTTAATGAATACTCCTCTCATTTGTATTGACGAGCTCCCCTTTATAATTCAAAGCCGACAGATGACAGGCCAATTTACTATGCACATCAGTTCATCTCTTGTTATAGGCCTCATCTGTTCATTTCCCTATGTGTTTTGGGAAATCTGGAGATTTGTGAGCCCCGGCTTATATTTTACAGAAAAAAGAGCAGCCAGAGGTGCTACCTTTTTTGTTTCAGTACTTTTCATTTCTGGCGTATTATTTGGCTATTTTATCATTAGCCCACTTTCCATAAACTTTCTGGCTAATTATCAATTGGATCAGAGTATTTTAAATGAGTTTGACATTATCAGTTATGTGAGTACAGTATCTATGTTAGTTCTGGCCAGTGGTCTGATGTTTCAGCTTCCCATTGTTATTTACTTTCTCTCAACTGCCGGACTGGTTACCCCTGCACTTATGCGTAGATATCGAAGGCATGCAATTGTTGTTATCCTAGTTGTATCCGCCATCATTACTCCACCAGACCTAATGAGTCAGATATTAATCGCCCTTCCATTGATAGTTCTCTACCAAATCAGTATTTTTATTTCAAAGATTGTAACCTCTAAAAAGGAATAAGATGTCATTAACTATTGCCATTGGTTCTGACCATGCCGGCTTTGAATACAAAGAAACCCTAAAGAACTATTTACAGGAAAAGGGATATGAGGTCAAAGATTATGGAACCCATTCTGCTGACTCTACTGATTATCCAGACTTCGCACATCCAGTAGCTTCCTCAGTAGAAACTGGTAATTCATCCTTTGGAGTCCTCGTGTGTGGAAGCGGCAATGGTGTGGCGATGACTGCCAATAAACACCCCAATGTTCGAGCCGCACTTTGCTGGACCTCAGAACTATCAAGCCTAGCCCGTCAGCATAATAATGCTAATGTCCTTTGTGTTCCTTCACGGTTTATCTCCACAGAAATTGCAAAAGATATGGTAGATTCATTCATCGAGAACTCCTTTGAAGGAGGACGACATGAAAGAAGGGTCTCAAAAATCAATGCCTAGACTATTCTATTAACTGGTAGTAGTCCCCGTTTTGAACATATTTTGTCTCCAGAAGTGGCAGATGCTCAAATACTCTACCCATTGCCCCCTCAGAATCAATGATTATTTCTGGAAGGTCCTTCATAAAATATGAATAGATATGGTCCAGGTTATCGTAATAATTGATGTTATCGAAATGAATCCTTGAAAGTTCCCAATTAAGGTAAGGCGTAGCCAGAGAAGCATGGAAATATGGATTAATATCGTTTCCCAATACCAGTACCTTTTTGTCCCGTGTCACTTCTTCCCATGCGGATGTCCGAACTTTCGTTTTTGAAAAATCCGCGATCTTATTGAGCCAGTGCGCATCAAAAATAATAGAATAGTTGACCACCAAAACTCCAATAATAAAAAGATAGAGTTTCAGTTCTGAGAGAAATGAGCGTTTTAAAAAGAGAAAATAATGACTTACAAAAAAACTAAAGGGAATCATAAAGATCAATAGATGCACAGCGGTTCTGATTTTTGCCATGGCAAAAACCACTAGGCAGAAAAATAACATCAAAAACATTACTTGTTGAAGGCGTGTTTGCAGGTTACTGAACCCCCGGGAGCTAAACAGGTTTATCAACGACCTGAACAGCACAATAATCAGTGGCGAAATGATGATCAATACTCCATAAATATTTAGATAGCTGATCGTTTCGATGTATGCCCAGGAATAAATAAAGCAGGTATAAAATTCTCGTGAAGCTCCAATAAAAATAAAATAGGTCCATGCCAACAACAGAGGAAGTAAAAACCCATAGAAACTTAACAGGTATCTTCTGGGCACCATACTGGTAAAGAAGGCAAAGGAAAGAAGAAAAAAGAAAAACAATACTGTTGCCGGAAAATAAAACAGGGAAGCTACACCAAGATAAAGCCCTGAATTGTGAATGTTTTCATCTTTTGATTTGAACTCAATTCGCTTGAAAAGATTACCAATTGCTAAAATGATAAACGTATTGGCCATCAATATGGGAGATAGGGTAAAAAAGTCTGCGTGTAAATGATAAAGTAGAACAAATATGAACGCAGGAACATAAGAGTAATCTTTAAAAGCTTTGTTTTCTTGTAATATTGTATTGAAAATATAACTCTGATAAAGAATCAGCACCATGGATAAAACATGATAGACCTTATATGAACGTCCGAATATTTCATATAAAATCCAATATACTCCCGAAGCCAATGGTCCTGTATTATCCCATATTTCCTTATACAGCACAAAGCCGGAGGCCATTTTTTCGCCCAACAGCAACCATCTCAGTTCAAGGATGGACAAGTCTACCCAACCCAGAAAAAAGGGAAGGCGAACCAGCAGAATAAAGAAAAAAATGCTGATCAGGCGGTAAGGGTCATTTATGCGAAAATAGTTGAGCATAGGAATTTTCTATCCGATGAAATTAGTTGATTTTGCTTTGCTGAAAAACATGTTGAATTATTAATTTACATTCTTCCTCATTTTTTCATACTGAACAAAGGGGATTCGAATGATATTTTAGGTGTTCTCGGCATTATCAACCATCTTTATGTCCCATTAATCCTTGAAATCATGGAAAGTACTCGACAGAAAAAGTATTCCCGGTTAATTCAGAGAGAACTTGGAGAAATTTTTCAACAGGATACCAAAAACCTGTTTGGAAATGCTTTCATTACCGTTACCAGAGTGGCTATTAGCCCGGATCTGGGTGTGGCAAAAGTACATTTGAGCCTGATGTTGGCCAAAGACTCTGATGAACTCATGGAACAAATCCAGAATAAAAAAAATGAGGTCCGCAAAATACTGGGAAATAGAATACGGAATCAGGTGCGTATTATCCCTGAATTAATCTTCTATAATGACCAAGGCGCTGAATATTCCTCTAAAATCGATGAAATTATTTCAAAGTTGGATATTCCTCCTGAGGAAGAAGAGAAGAACTAATCATCTATGAATTTTTCATTTTTTGTTGCTAGGAAATACTTCTGGTCAGGGAAGAAAAAGAAATTTATTAACGTTATTTCTATTATTTCCATGTTCCTGGTGACTGTAGGAACAGCTGCTTTGATTATCGTACTGTCCGTATTCAACGGTCTTGAGGACTTGCTCCGATCTCTACACAATAATTTCGATCCCGAAATACAAATCACGGCAACCAGTGGCAAGTCCTTTCTGGTTGATGAAGAGTTTATTGACTCCATCGAAGCGTTGGAAGGTGTGGATATTGTCACCGAAGTGATTGAAGACAATGCCTATATGAAATACCGCGATTCAGAAATGGTGGTAACCGTCAAGGGAGTCAGTGACAACTTTATTGATCATCACCGAATGGATGACAAAATTGTTGAAGGAAAGCTGGACTTTAAAGAACGCGATATTCCTTATGCAGTTATAGGTCGTGGTATCCAGCATGTCTTATCTATTTCACTTCAAAATGAATTTTACGCACTACAGCTTTTTTATCCCAGAAAGCTAAATCCTGGAAAAATCGATCCGAGAAAGGATCTGAAACGTCTAAATATCATGCCGGGAGGTGTCTTTGCTATTGAGAAACAGTTTGATGAAAAATATGTTTTTGTCCCTCTTTCTTTTGCCGAGGACCTACTCGAGTACGGCAATAAAAGAACTTCTCTAGAAATAAAGATTGTCCCTGAAGAAGATATTAAACAGGTACAGTCCCGAATTAAAAACCATTTGGGAGAAGAGTTCAGTGTATTGAACAATGAAGAACAGCATTCGACCATTCTCAGGGCCGTAAAAATTGAGAAACTTATCGTTTTTATTATCTTCTCCGCAATTCTTATGATCGCTTCTGTTAATATTTTCTTTGCCTTAACTATGCTGGCTATCGATAAAAAGAAAGATATTGCCATCCTATTTTCCTTGGGTGCCACAGCTAAAATTATCCGTCGGGTTTTCATTTATGAGGGGCTGATCATCTCCATTTCGGGTACCCTAATAGGATTGTTCCTTGGATGGAGTATCTGCTATCTCCAACTTAATTATGGATTAGTGAGTATGGGACTAGAAAATGCAGTAGTCGCGAATTATCCAGTTAAAATTCTATATTCCGACTTTCTTATTACCGCTTCAAGTATGTTTGTCATCACACTTTTGATCTCCTATCGACCTGCAATTATCGCCACCCGTACTTCCCTTACAAATATGTTGTAAATCCTCTCCCTATGGAGAATATTTCATTAAATTAGATGCTTTATTTTTCAGCCTTATGAATTGTTTGATAGACTCATAAGTGCTATATTAAAAGTTTTGATTTACTCAAATCTCAATGGAAGTACCTAGTTCAGAGCCTTTTCAGCTGATCTACTCATTGTACCAGCATGAGTACCTTGGATACCTCTTTGAATCCTTTGTAGTTAAGCTGGATGAAAACGGGAAACTAACCTTTCAACACCAAAATATTTCTTCAAAAAACGCTCGAGAATTTGATTCAGGCCTTGATGCAAACGACTATCAATTAATCCACCTCATGGATGAAATGCAACAGGATATTGTGGTGAATCACTTTAATAAACGAAAAATAAAGTTTGATGAGTTCTTTACCCGGGTTTACAACCATACCGATAAGGGAAGTAATGATTTACTTAAAGATGAAATCCATCGATACCTCGAAACCAGAAGATCCAAAATCCTAAGTCTGATCAAGGGTAAAATGCTTTATGAAATGGGCAATGACGGGGAGCCTGCCTGGCGCAAAATTGAAATAGCCGAGGAGCCTGCATCTGTGTTATTCCATTTTAGAAAGAATGAACAAAACACCCATTATTTCCCTACCATGAAATATAAGGGAGAAAAACTGGACTTTCAATACAGGGGAGCATATATCATTTGTAAGGAACCTGCCTGGATGATCCTGGAAAACAGGCTCTTTTCTTTTGAAAAGGACGTTGATGGAAAAAAAATCTCTCCATTTCTTAATAAAAAATTCATCGTGATTCCCAAAGAAATGGAAGACACGTATTACCGTAAATTTGTTGTGCAGCTGGTTGCTTCCTTTAATGTCTATGCCAAGGGGTTTGAGATCAAAACTGAAAAATATTTACCGGCCCCTGTTCTGACTTTCTCTGAATTGATCCATAGTAGCAGTGGAGAGCTCTTTTCTGGAGGTAATGGAAAACAGGTTGAGGAGGAAGGAAAAATCCTCTTTGAAATTGCCTTCAAGTATGGAAATTATACCTTTAAAGCAGCAAATCGGGTCGAGATCAGCGTCAGTTTGGAGAATAACCAGGGGGAGTATATCTTTCATAGAATTCGGAGGGATCTGGATTATGAAAAAAGGATCATTAGAAAACTGGAACATCTTGGGCTTCCAATTATTAGAGGCCAGCTAACCCTTCCCAAACTACAGGCCTTTTCCTGGATTCACACCCATAAGGAACCCCTACTGGATCATGGATTCATAATCCAGCAAAGCTCCAGTGCTAATAAGGAGTATTTCCTGGGTCAATCTTCTATTTCCATTGAGGTTAAAGAAAACAATGACTGGTTTGATATTCATGCCATTGTAAAGTTTGGAGATTATGAAATCCCTTTTCATGAACTAAGAAAGCTTATGGTTAAAGGCAAAACTGAAATAGAGTTACCCAATGGAAAAGTAGCCGTTATTCCAGAAATCTGGTTTACAGATTATTCAGCTTTATTCTCCTTTATGGAAGAAGACGATTCAAGGAAGTTTACGCTGAAAAAACATCATCTTACTCTGGTTCAGGATTTAAAGAATGGCAAAGCTGCTCAGGTGACCATGAGTAAAAAACTTGAAAAGTTGAAGACATTTGCGGAGATCGAAGATTTTCCAATGCCAGAAAACTTTAAAGGTAAACTCAGGCCCTATCAAAAAGCTGGCTTCAATTGGATGCGATTTTTGAATAATTATAACTTCGGTGGTTGCCTGGCTGATGATATGGGACTAGGAAAAACTGTGCAAACTCTTGCGATGTTGCAAAGTCAAAAAGAGTCTGGTATTTCCAATGCTACATTATTAATTATGCCAACTTCACTCATCTATAATTGGGAAATGGAAGCTTCAAAATTTACTCCTAAACTTAAAGTTTTCAATTATACCGGAACCAATCGATTAAAGAATGTAGAGCAGTTTGAAGGCTATGATCTGGTACTCACTTCTTATGGGATTGCCCGGCTAGATTCAGAAATTCTAGAAGAATATTATTTCCACTATATTATTTTAGATGAGTCTCAGGCCATTAAAAATCCAAGCTCAAATATTTCAAAATCTGTTAAAAAACTGAACTCCAGGTATCGACTTATCTTAACCGGAACCCCATTGGAAAACACTACTCTGGACCTTTGGTCTCAAATGACTTTCATTAACCCCGGTCTTTTAGGAAATCAAAACTTCTTCAAGAATGAATTTCTTAATCCAATTGAAAAATTTCATGATGAGAGGAAAACTTCGAAACTAAATGCCATAATTAAGCCTTTTATTTTACGTAGACATAAATCACAGGTAGCTACTGAATTACCTGAGAAAGTGGAGACTGTGAAATACAATACAATGACGGCAATGCAGGAGGAGCATTATGAAAAGACCAAATCCTATTTCAGAAACAAAATACTTCAGGAAATTGAAGAGAAGGGAGTCAAAAAATCACAGATGATCCTCCTAAAAGGGTTGACCAAGTTAAGACAGATTGCCAATCATCCGCGTATGGTAGACCCGGAATATCAGGGAGATTCTGGAAAGCTGGAAGATGTAATTCATATGATGAATGCGGCAATTTCAGAAAATCATAAAATCCTGATTTTTAGTCAATTTGTAAAACATCTAACCATTATCAGAAATTATCTGGATCAAAATAATTACATATATACTTATCTGGATGGAGCAACCAAGGATAGAAGGGGACAGGTTGAACTTTTCCAGGAAGATGAAGATGTAAAGATCTTCCTTATCTCCCTCAAAGCGGGAGGGCTTGGGTTAAATCTTACCAAAGCAGATTATGTATTCTTGCTGGATCCATGGTGGAATCCTGCAGTTGAATCTCAGGCTATTGATCGGGCTCATAGAATAGGTCAGGAAAACGTGGTTTTCACCTATAAATTTATTACTAAAAATACCGTCGAAGAAAAAATCTTAAATCTGCAGCAGAAAAAGCTGAAATTGGCCAATGACCTTATTAAAACTGAAGCAAGTTTTATGAAGACCTTACAAAAAGACGATATCTCCGCCTTATTTGAATAAAATTGAATTAATTGCAAAGAGGTTTCCTCTTTAACGATTTCGTTGTTAAATTTCGAAAAATAAAAACTAGTACTATGTTTGAAGCCCCAATCGCCGAAGGCGCCCAACTTTTCCTTATTATCGTATTAGTCCTTGTAGGACTTGTAAAAGCATTAAGTGTTGTGGATTATCTGAAGGTCAAGGAAAAGGATAAAGAGAAAAAATAGTCTTAAAGCACAAATTTACTCATTTCATTGGCTAAGGTTTCCAATGACTTCTCTTCCGATTCAATGTTTTCTATGCAATGATGAATCACAGATTCCACACCCAGCATGGTGGTAATCTCCTCTTTTTCAATCATTTCTCTCACTTTCGTAAACAATGACCTTGCCTTGGTTTTTGATTTTATTCTTGTACCCTGAAAGTTTTCTAGGAACACTAATTTTCGCATCAATAGAATTTTGTCTTCTCTTTTCAAGGGGTCTGATTATGGTATAGGTCGCTAATCGAGACTAAAGATAAAAAAATAATTCAATCCTATGTTAACAATTTCTCCACAAGCATTTTTGATTAAGTTTATTGATCCTTTTTGGCCGAATTTTTGTTATTATCCAATGTGGAAAACCTATAATATTAGGTTTCGTTGGTTATCTTGTGTCTGAATTTCAATATTTCCTTTATATAAGGACCCTATGCGAAAAGTAATAGTCATTATTGGTGTAGTTATTGCCATACTTGCGATTGGTTATATGGCCAATCTTAAATATACAAAATCCTTTAGCCCGGAAAGTGTAGCAAAATATAATCGTGATGGACTCAGCATAAATGTTTATTATAGTCAGCCTTCACGTAAAGGACGTTTAATTTTCGGTTCTGTGGCTGAAGCGCTGGTTCCCTATGGCAAACTTTGGAGAACGGGAGCGAATGAGGCCACGGAAATTGAGTTTAATAAACCCTTGTCAATTGCGGGTCAAAAGCTGGCTGCAGGAAGATATACTTTATTCACTATCCCAAATGAAGATCACTGGACTGTAATTTTTAATACTGAGTTGGGACAATGGGGAGTCTTTACGTATGAGGAAAAGGATGATCTTTTAACCGCAAGCGCAATTGTCGAGCAAAAAGAAGACTTGGTAGAGATGTTTACTATTAATTTTGAGGAAGACCGGGATAATGTAAACCTCGTGATGTCCTGGGCGCATACTAAAGCAATTTTACCTTTACACTATTAAATTATGATTTGCCGTTATCTATTAATTTTTCTTATCCTTCCCTTTACCGTCTTTGCACAGGATACGGTCCGAATTGAAGGGTCTCAATTATATTATCTGGGACAAATTCAGGACAATAAAAAAGAAGGCTACTGGAAATTATTACAGGAAGATGGTACTCTGGTGGAAGAAGGCAACTATATCAATGATCTCAAGTCTGGGACATGGAAAGGATATTTTTCAAACGGTCAGTTGGAGATTGAAAGCGAGCATAAAGATGGGAAGCTCGAAGGGGTTTTTAAAAGATACTACAGAAACGGCAAAGTGGAAACCCAAATGGAATACAAAGAGGGTTACCCTCAAGGGGAGCAAGTTTCCTATCATCCGTCCGGCAAAAAGCGCTCAGAAGGAAGCTTTAGTGAAGGAAAACGAGAAGGAGTTTGGAAATATTTTTATAATGACGGACAGGTAGAATCCTATTATGGCTATAGTAGCGGTATTTTGAACGGCCTCTACGCATTTTATTCCCCTCTGGGAACCGCTGTCGAAAGTGGGTTTTATGAGGATGGAAAAAAACATAAAAAATGGAAGTATTATTTCAAACTCGGAGGATTAAAAGAAGAAGGCCATTATAATCTTGGGAAAAAAGACAGTACCTGGACCAGCTATTATGAAGAAGGTCCACGGCAATCATTATATCGTTACAAAAATGATACCCTCCATGGACTTCAACTTACTCAATACCTTAGTGGAGAACCAGAATCAGAGCAGTATTATGATATGGGTTCGCCCGTAGGAGAGTGGAAGACCTACTACCCCAATGGACAGATAGGCTCAATGGTTTCTCATGTGAAAGGGACAAGGGATGGGACTTATATTGAATATTTCGAATCTGGTAAAACTAGTGTTGAAGGCAGTTATACAAAAGGTAAAAAAACAGGAAAATGGATTTTTTATTATGAAAAAGGAGCTCCATTTAGTACCGGTGAATTTGTTAATGATCTTGAAAATGGGGAATGGAAAAATTTCAACCGCGAAGGCGTCCTTATTGAAAAAGGAGAATATAATAGTGGCATAAAAGCTGGGCAATGGTTTAGCTTTCATGAAAACGGGATGCTAAAATCCATTGGAGCCTATCGCGAAGGTCTGGAGGATGGACTATGGGGAAAGTTTCATGATAATGGAAGACTAAAGCAGGACGAGAGTTGGAACCTTGGAAAACTTTGGAACATTTCTGAATTTAACTCTACCAATGGTCAGCTTCTTGCCAAAGGAAGTCTAAAAGACGGGACGGGATCTGTACTCAGTTATTATGACAACAATATTCTAGCTTCCGAAGGAATGTACAAAGAGGGCTTGCCCAATGGGACCTGGAAGTATTATGATGAAAAGGGAAGTCTCACAATTGAAGGCAAACTAGTGAATGGACAGGAAGAGGGATTCTGGAAATTTTATTACCGCAATGGTAAAATAAAAGCCCAGGGAAATTATATCTCCGGTCAAAAAACAGGCAGTTGGAACTACTTCTTTAAGGATGGTAGCATCGCCGACATCATTGATTACAGTGATCTATAAAAAATGAAGTGGTACAAAATCTTCGATTCTCTGGAAGCAGCCGAATCAAGAGTTGCCTTAAATCATACCGTACGAATAAGTATTCAAAATTTTAAAATTTGCCTCGCCCATACTCCTCAGGGCTGGTTTGCTCTGGAAGATACCTGCCCTCACATGGGAGAATCTCTGAGCAAAGGAAAAATCAATTACCTTAATGAAATTACCTGTCCCTGGCATAGTTATCGCTATAATTTAAAAAGCGGCATCGAATGTGAAGGACGTGGATTAAATGCCCAATCATTTGAGATAGAGCTGAGAGAAGATGGGGTTTATTTAGAAGTTTGAGTAATAAGAGAAAGTATACCCCATAGCAAAGGCTAAACAAAGAATCCTTCTCACTTTTTATCCAACTCGTAGGTATATATACCTACCTCATTTTTTCTTGCGCCAAAAATTATGCTAGACCTGGTCTGCGATAGCACATATTCTCCACTCAAGACAAGGTTCCAATCAAATTCGGCGGTCCAAAAATTTACATCTGTGAAAACTATCTTATTCCCTGTTATTTCATAGCTCCCACTCCCGCCTGCGGGTCTTCTATTTTCTCCACTTGAGCTTGAATAATTGCCATTATTAAACGTAATGGTTACCGGGTTGGAAAAGGTCCCTCCGTCAAAATAATCTACCGTAAAAATTCCATCATAACTTCCTTCTAAAGTTGTTGGACCAATTGGTTCCTCCTCTTGACAGCTGAAAATAGTCAAAGAGATCAATGCAATAGTAAAGAGCCGGAGTATGTATTTCATTGTTTTTTTAATATAAGACACTTAAGGAGTCCATTAGGTTGGATTGGGTATATAAAAGTTAATAATTAATCCCATTTCTATTCATAGATAACGGACTCTGCATCCAATAGCAGAATCTCCGCTGGATCAATTCTCATCTGTTTCCATTCCCCCAAATCCCACACTTCTCCTTCGAGCATGGATGGTTTGCCCACATATTCAAGGATTTCTCTACCTAGTTTTTTTCCATCGATATCCGTAAGGATATAATATTCATGATAGCCCTTTTGATTCGTGGTGATAAATACAGGCGCAATGCCTCCCGAAAGACATCGGGTAGCGCAACTCCGATGAATTTTTCCATTTCCTGGCTTCATAACTCCAAAATAACATTTTGGATCCACTACTTCTCCCTTTAGGGATTGAACCCCCAGACTTTTTGATTCCAGAACATACTCTTTCCAATCACTAACCTCATAGGTCCCTTCTAGATTGGCTTCAGTCTGAAACAGCGCTTTACCATCATAATAAATCATGGTCCCTTTAAGAATCAGCTCGGATCCGTCTTTGGGAAGGAGGTTTATAATACCCGAATTTTGAAAACTTTGATCTACTCCAAATTTCCCAAAACCCACCAGTAAAATATCCTTATAAGTATTTTTAATTTTTACCCGAAGCATTGGATAGGGAGCATGATAAAAAGTCCCGCTAAGCTCTCTCAGATTTCCCAATTCAAACGTTGAGTTTTTAAAGGGGGCCTGTCCCAGGGAAAACAATAGAGCTACGGATATAAGTACTACAAAAATCACCCCTACTTTTCTTTTTATGAATTGAGCCTGACGCTCAGGCGCTTCCTCCTGGTAGCCTACATAGAAGTCATCATTTTCAGTCATGACTATTAATAATTAAGGGTTCAACTTCTGTTCCTTCCGCCAATGGTTTTGGGTTAACATATACTTTGTCGTCTTCCAACTTCAGTCGATAGGTACAAACTTTCTCTGTAAAAGGTGGAGGAGATTGGCCGTTGTGCGGGAAATATTGATAGCCATGCCAGGGGCAAGTGACGCAACCATCGATCACTTTCCCTTCTCCTAGCGGTCCGTTTTGATGTTTGCAGGCATTCGCTATTGCCGATAATTTACCCTCGTACTTAAAAATAGCAATATTCTCCTTTCCACAAATAATCATCGCTGCCCGGTTCTCAGGAATCTCCTTCAGGCGTGCGACCTCCACCCAATCATTTTCTTCAACTGTGACATCACGATTATTTTGTTTGAATCCAGCAATCAGGTGAAGTGCAATAATTAGAAGGACGCCCAAACCGGTGGTTCCCAGCAGAAGGGGAGACGTTTCCTGTTGATAAGCTCCTAAAAAGACATGAAGGACTACCAGGGCATAGGCTTTATAGACACCCATATGCAACATCTTCCAAACTTTGGGGCTAAGATTTGCCAACCAGAAATCATGAGAGGTTGCGGCCATTAAAAACAAAATGAGTAAGGCAAAAAATCCCAAAACTTGAAATGGAAAATTCGTCAATGAAGTATAGTCCATATTTGAAGTGAAAATGGATACCACAGGGTTTACGTCTCCAAGGGTATGAAACTGGACCATGGAAAAGATCCCATGAACTGCAGCTACCAAAAACATGGAAACCCCAAAATGTCTGCGATTGTAGAGCAAAGGTAAAAAACGCTTATCCAGACGAGATAGGGGCCCAATACTTAAGATAATATGCAGCATTAAAATGGCCAACGTTCCAAATGCACGAATTATCAGAGTTTCAAGACTGGTATTGGGATTAAATATTAGCGTGATCCCGGCAAATAACAGCAAATAACTGAGTATGCCCACCAATATTATTCGGTCGTAAATTTTCTTTTGACGGTTCCAGAGAACTGGGGTATAATTAAGACCCATGCCTATTCCAGGTTAATTTGATAATACAACTCATCTTCCAGATCGTCCCTGATCTCAATTTGCTCAATACTTCCCGCAGACTTTTCGAATCTGCCAGTATATATACCCGCACCAGCACTTTTAAGAGAGACTTCTACCCCGTTTATCTGAGCATATATTTGAGGAGCCGGAGATTTCAACGACTTCTTTAACTCCAACTTCATCAGATATTCATTTTTACCTTCGACGACCTTAAGTGAATAGTCGTCATCATCAACGGCTTGAATAATATTGTTATCTGAGAATTGTATTTCCCCCGAGTCCACTATTGGAGCTTCCGGAGTGGATACTACAGCTAACGGTACAATGATGACCAATAAAATGGCAATAAGTATCCATGCCTGTAGATGTCGCTTTCTCAATGACAAAATCATGCGTTTCTAAATAATTTAGGTAGTAAAAAAACCCAGAGAGCCACTGCACCAGGAAAAAACAATAGACGCAGAGTCCATTTGCTATCTTTAATAATTGGATCCACTTTAGGAGCCATGATCAAAAAAAAGATTCCAAAGACCAGGCCAAGGGAGAAATAAATTCCAAGAGTCCAGAGAAATATTGAAATAAGTATAGACATTAGATCAAGTTTACATCCGTAATTAATTCCAACAATCCCGGGCCATCATGTTCCATCAATTCTTTCATAGCCGCATGAACCTCTCCGGTATCCTCTACTCTTTTACCCCAGGCTCCGCAAGCCCGCGCATATTCTGAAAAGTTAGGATTGGATAATGAGGTTTTCCAAACATCAAATTCTCCTGCTCTCTGTTCCTTGGATATTTTACCCAATTCATGGTTGTTCAGTAATACAATTTTTACCGGCATATTATATTTCACCAGTGTAGTTACTTCTGCCAGATATTGACAAAGTCCCCCATCCCCGGCAACTGCAATAATGGGGCGAGAACTTCCCACCGCAGCAAATACACCCATTGAGGCAGGCAGGGCAAAGCCAATGGATCCCAGATAGCCTGACATCAGAAAGTCATTGTTTTTAGACTCATAGTATCGCCCAAAAGAATAGGCATTGTTGCCTACATCCACACACATTACGGCATCTTGAGGAGCGTGCTTATTTAATGCTTCAAAAACAGCAATAGAACTGATACCCTGTTGGTTATCCTCATTCAGACGTTTTTGCTTCTCTTCCCTCCAGATCTTCCACCGTACAGCAATTTCTTCCCGTTGATCCAAAGTATGAGCATTGTTTTCGAGGTCCTTCGATAGCATGGAAATAGTAATAGAAATTTCTCCCCATAGTGCGGCATCCACCTTATGGAATTTTGAAAGAGTCAGTGGGTCAAAATCTATTTGAATAGTAGGAATCTTTGACGTAATTCCTGTATGATTGGAAAATGAAGCTCCGACTACCAGAAGAAGGTCGCTTTCATTCATAAACCACGAAGCAATGGGGGTCCCGGACCTTCCCAGGACGCCTCCTCCCAATGGATGGTGATCCGAAATTAAGCCCTTCCCTTTAAATGTGGTTAATACCGGAGCATTCAGACTTTCGGCGAATGCCACTACTTCGTGTTTATGTTCTCGTGCTCCATGACCCATAATGATGACCGGGCGCTTTGCTTTCTTCAACATCGATAAAGCCTTGTCGTAGGTTTCTCTTGGTGGAGAAATTTGCATAGAAGTAATTCTTCCTTCCGATGTTTGAGGTTTTGCTCCCTCTGGCGCTGGTCTCTCCTGAACCTCATCCGGGAAGGTGAGATGTGATACATCCCGGTTAAGCAAAGCATGTTTTACGGCCAGACTCATCAATTCGGAATGTTTAGAGTCCGATTGTACCCTATGATTAAAGGCGGCAACCGAATTAAAGGCCTGCACCAGGTCTACTTCCTGGAAATTTCCTGTCCCCACTACCTGGGTAGCAACCTGCCCAGTCAATGCCAATAAGGGAGCCCGATCTACTTTGGCATCCCAAAGACCGGTGTATAGATTAGTGGCCCCTGGCCCGGCGATAGTAAAACAGCCCGCAGGTTTACCGGTTAGTTTGCCATACGCTGACGCAGCAAATGAAGCGGCTCCTTCGTGGCGTATTCCGTAAAATTTAAGATCTCCACGTTCCTCTGCTCTTCGCAAAGCATCGGCAAAGCCAAGATTAGAATGTCCTACCATACCAAACACACGATTCACCCCCCAATTAACCATGGTCTTTACCATCAGATCCGATACCGTATCTTCCTCAATCTCCTCCGCTTCCAGGCCAACAAAATATTCTCCATTTTCCTCCTTAACCGGAAAAGACTCTACCCCATCATCAAAGCCTGGCGCTATACCCGTGCAAGGATGATAGTCCCAGCCATGCCATGGGCACCTTAGTAGTCCGTTTTCTATTGAACCTTCTCCAAGAGGCCCTCCCTGATGTGGACACTTATTGTCCAGTGCAGAGATTTTTCCTTCATAGTGCGTTAGACAAATCGATTTATGACCAGCAGGAACGGTTTTAACTCTTCCTTCCAACAGCTCATCTTTATCCTCCAAAACTTTGTGCCAGACGAGGTTTGAGTTGCTTGAATTCATATGATTGGTTTTAAAAAATGAATGATTAATGTAATGTTTTTTATAGTAGTATTGAAATCTAAGGTTTCTTGGCTGAAAATACCTGACAGGTCAGGCGAAAAAGAGAAAATGCAAGGCAGCAGACGTTTAGGTTTAGAGAAATGAGCGAGGAGGCTTGCTCAAGAGAGTAAGAATAATGAACTATAGATTGACTGTTCTTAAAAACCGTATTTGGCTTCCCTTGTTTAGTGTAAATTATAAGCTACTAATATTATGTTTTCTGTGTCTCATATCTATTAAATGTATGTACCTTGCTGCTTCTAATATTTTTTAAATTTAAATTATAAAAATGAATAGAATTAAGTTGTTGAGTGTAAGCCTTATGTTTTTGGCGACACTTAGTTTATCCTCGTGTTATACTGCCAACATTACGGTTGGGTCAGGTGCTCAGAGTGGCGTTTCCGTTAAAGCAAAGAATAATTATTTTATTTACGGTCTTGCTCCGGGAAAACAAGCAGATTACAAAAAGATGGCTGATAACAAAGAAGATTATAACATCCAGATTCAACAATCGTTTGTTGACGGGTTATTAGGTATTCTAACGTTTGGCATTTACTCGCCGTTCAGTGTAACTGTTACAAAATAATAGAAGGGGAGCTGAACTAATGAACAATAGATTCTATTTTCAGCTCCTTTTTTATCTCCTAATTTTTTTGGGTGTCACCCAGTTGTTCAGGGCAATTTTTCTGGAAACAAGCACCACTTATAATTATGACCTGGGCCGATTTGTTGGTCTAATTGTCCTCTCCATTATTCTTTTTCTTGCCGCTTTTATCATTAAAAAAAAATGGCTTAAATAGAGCTGTCTTTAATTACCATCTAAGACTCCTATTCCCCAAACCTCACAGCTCCCTTCCATGTGTTTTATTTATCAGGTATCTTGCAAAACGTGGCTGACTTCGCATGAGAGTAACCAGATTATTGGAGGAACGAAATTTGCCAAACATGGCTTGCAAATTTCTTCCCATCCATAACCTTCGACTGAAATTAGCCGACCATTCTTTTCGATAAAGTTTTTCAATTTCCGCACTGTTCTTTCCCCCTACATAATGCTGAATCAACGAATCACTGATGATCTTACCCGAGTGAATTGCCATAGCCATTCCATTGCCACATAATGGAGCAATCAAGCCGGCACTATCTCCGATCATAAACACCCCGTTTTCAACTATATTTTTAGAAGCAAATGAAACCTCATTGATCACCATTGGTTTTTCAAATAAGCTTTCAGACTCCGATAATATCCTTGCCAGAAAGGGGTTTTTAGCAAGTATCCTTTTCTCCAATTCAGGTACAGATTTTGCGTTCAATAAATTTTCCCGCTTGGTTAAATAACAAAGGTTGGTAATGCCATCCTCCACCTTTGAAATACCGCAGTATCCTCCGGGAAAATTGTGTAGAGCAATCAGGTCTTCCGGAACATCCATGTGGATATGATATTTTATCCCCACCCATGGAGACCTCTGTTGCATAAATTCTCTGTTCATGGATTGATCCAGGCGTGAACGTTTTCCATGGGCTGATAATACGAGCTTGCTTTGAATGGGCTCTCCTTTTAAAAGAATGGTATTAAAGTCTTTTCCTTCTCTTTTTATATCCGTGACTTCATCAAAAACGAGATTAACGCCTGCTTTTTGAGCCTTCAGCGATAGTTCGTGATCAAAACGGAAACGACTTATTCCAAAGCCTCCCATATCCAGGTTGATTTCTGCCTTCTTTCCGGATTCCGCAGTAAGCTGAAATTTTTTTATTTGTGGATAGGACTCAAGATTGTCAACCATTCCCTCACGATCCAGAAAAGAATAGACTTCATTTGAAACATACTCCCCGCAAACTTTATGATGAGGATAGGGTCTTTTTTCCACCACTATGGTAGAAAAGCCAGCCCGGGACAAACGAATGGCTGCTGTAAGACCAGCCAATCCTCCTCCCGCTATCAAAACATCCGACACCATCAAAAATCCGAAGAAACATTCTCAATTTTATCTTCTTTTTCCTCCTTCAACCATCGTTCATAGGCGTAAGAATGATAACGGAGTTCAAGCTTTGTTTTAGAATGAGATCGAAATGTGAGAGATAGCTTTTCTGTTTTCCAGGTGTATGCTCCATAACCGACTGTATTCTGAGGTTTCCCAAAGGCCTTTTCTAATCCCTTATAAAGGTTTCCGTCTTTCTCTGTAATCACAGAAATTTCGAAGATCATCGAATCATAGGCAAGAACATTTACTTCATGCACTTTTATCTCACCAACCCTGGTATAGGCCCCTTTCACAGCATGAAATGAAGTTACTCCCTCCTTCTTATCTTTATGATGAACTTTTGCGGCCTCAAGATTAGGGTAATTTCCAACCATCGTTTCCAGCCTTATATCTTTAAAGCCAAAGCGCTCTTCCAGTTCATTGACACTTTGTGCGTCGGCATAACTATGAAGTAACACCGCTGTTGTCAAAATTATCCAACCTAAACTTTTAATCATTTCCCTGTATTTTCCTTACTTTTTGAAGATTTGTGGCTGCATCAACCATCAATGCCCAACTCACCTGTTTACCCGTTTCGACAGACTCATATAATAATTGTCCACCTTCGCCAATGATTATTTTACTCCTGCCCAGTTCATATCTTAGCGATTCTACCAGGTCTCCTTCCTTAAGTGGTTCCCCATTCAAATCGGCTAACATTAGCGAATTGGCATCTTTCTTTTTCTTCTTTTTAAATAGACCAAACATGGCGATTAATTTGGATTCTAAATTAAAGAATTAATTTTTAATTAGGCCACTTCAGAAGACAGGATTGTTGTCTCCTCATAGTTAAAACAAGAATAATGGATCTACAAAGATATATTATGCCATTAATAGGAGCTTACTATAAAAATTTCTTGATGTGAATTAATTATATAATTCTTTACACCACTTATTGATTAACTTTTAATGAATTAATTTCCGTTTTCCAATTCTGCCTGTACTGTGGTTTTACGTTGCTCTCTGGATGGAATTTGACTCATGGCTCGTTCTGAAATTGCTGTAATACTTAATGAGGGATTAACTCCTGGATTAGCAGAGATCATTGATCCGTCGCAGACATACATATTTTTATAGCCAAAGACCTTATTGTCCTTATCAATGACCCCTTGGTTTTCATTTTCCCCCATTGGACATCCTCCTAATATATGCGCTGTGGTCGGAATTCCCAGTAAGCTTTCGGAAGCCAACACCATGGGTTTTCCATCTACAATTTCCCCATAATTTTTCGCCAGACCCTGTGCTTCTGGAATAAATGCTGATGGCTTTTTCCCTTTCTCAATGGTAGAACCCATACCAAACCAACTCTTCTTGAATTGCAGTGTACTATCCAGATGCTGCATAAACAAAAGTATTTGTGTGCTTCTGGAAAAGTCTCGCGTAAAAATAACCTTTAGATTATTGATAGGATGCTTAAAGAAATCAATAATAATACGAATGAACCGAATAAATATGTTCTTTCCATGGGTCATCGGTGCCATCATAAGCCTCCAGAAACCGGATCCGGCAGAATAGCGTACAGGTTCCAAATGACTGGATTCGTCCGTATGTAAAATAGATCCAATCGCAATACCCTTAGAAAAATCTGTTTCTTTATTAAAGGTGGTAATGCCAATCAAGGCTTCATTATTTGTCCTTATCTGCTTACCCAATAGTTTTGAAATATTGGGAAGGGACTTCTTTTTCAGCTTTAGTAAAAGGTTTACCGTACCCATTACCCCACCAGAAAACACCACTCCTCTTGATCGTAATGTTGACTTTTTCTTAAATAATGAAGTTGAAGATTGAAAACTGACCTCATATCCAGAACCGCCATCTTTACTAAGAGGTTGCACATCCATAACTTCAGATTCTGCTTTAATTTCTGCCCCCAATTGCTGCGCCAACCATAAATAGTTTTTATCCAGTGTGTTTTTAGAATTGAATCGACAACCAAGCATACAGCCTCCGCAGTATACACAGCCCGTTCGATCAGGGCCCTTACCCTCAAAGTATGGGTCTTTTACTGTTCTGCCTGCTTCTCCAAAATATACCGCTACTTTTGTGGGTCTGAATTGGTCTTCAATACCCATCTGTTGTGCCATCTTCTTAAGTGCAAGGTCTCCCTCCACTAATTTTGGATTTACTTCCGCACCCAACATTTTATGAGCGAGACTATAATAGGGCTTCAATTCATTTTCCCAATCGGCCAGATGTTTCCAGGAACCCGAATTGAAGAATTCTTTTTGTGGTACAGGTAAGGTATTCGCATAAACCAATGAGCCTCCACCCACTCCAACTCCGGAAAGTACAGTGATGTGTCGAAAAAATGTAATCTTGAATAATCCGTAGAATCTAAAAAAAGGCATCCACAGCCACTTGGGTAGATTCCAATTGGTCTTAGGAAAATCTTTCCCATCAAGCCATTTCCCCTTTTCAATGACCAATACCTTGTAACCCTTCTCTGAAAGTCTTAGTGCGGATACTGAACCTCCAAATCCGCTCCCGATTACAATGTAATCATAATCAAATCCCGCTCCTTTGCTATCCATTTTATTAGGCATGCATACTTTTCCTTCCTAAACCTACAAACCAGAACGCTATATTCAAAGTTCCCAAAAGAGAATATTAGGGGAAATTAAAAATACATTAAATATTTATATACCAATTGGTATATTTTTCGTATACTTGCATTATGAGCTCAAAATCCGAACGTACCAGTCAGTATATTTTAGAGAAAGTTGCACCCGTTTTTAACAAACATGGCTATGCAGGTACTAGTCTGGCTCAGATCACTGAAGCTACAGGAATGACCAAAGGAGCGGTGTATGGTAATTTTGAGAGTAAGGAAACACTGGCCTTAAAGTCTTTTAACTATTCTATACGAAAATTAAATAAGGCCATATCCGAAGTTATGGATAAGGAAGAAAGCCCGAAAGGAAAGCTGAAGGCTCTCGTGAGCTTTTATCGGGGATATCCCAAATTCTCTGAAAAATACGGAGGATGCCCAATACTCAATGTATCCCTTGATTCAAATCATCAAAACGAGCTATTGCTTAACCGGGCACAGTCAGTCATTGTTAAAATGAAAGACCGTCTCGCAAATATTATTGAGGAAGGAAAGCAGAGAGGAGAATTCAGAAGTGATTTAAATCCTGAGAAATATGCCTCATTAATTTTTACTCAAATTGAAGGTAGCGCGTTCCTGTCTTCTGTAATGAGAGAATCCGTACACATGGATTATACTATGGACCATTTAGATCATATGCTTAATTATGAAATGAGTTAAAAAAATTTAAACATTTATATACCGTTTGGTATATTTTGATTCAATTATGAAAACTAAACTATTATTTATTCGAAATTTATTTACAGTTCTTTCTGTTGTTGCTCCTGCAATAGCAGCGCAACTGGCCTTTCGTCTCTTTCAGACCACCCGAAAAAAAACCATGACGGAAAAGGAACGATCATTTTATCAAAATGCTGAACGCTTCATTATCTGTCACGAAAAAGAAGATATCATTGCTTATCGTTTAGGTAATCCTTTAGGAAAGCTTGTCTTTTTGGTTCATGGATGGGAATCCAATGCAGGATCCATGGCAGCCATTGCTTACTCAATGGTTCAGCAAGGTTTCAATGTTATCGCTTTTGACCTTCCTGCTCATGGGCATTCCAGACTGAAGCGGACAAACCTCCTCGAGAGCTCTCATGTATTTAAAACAATCCTGGATTATTTCAACCCAATGGAATTCTCGGTTATATCCCATTCATTTGGATCGGCCGTTACTTCCTACACTCTGTCACATAGCAAACATATACCCAAGCAGCTGGTATTCTTAACCAGCCCAAATCAAATCTTGGATATATTTGAAGACTTTCGTGACCTAATCGGATTGGGAAGCAATGCTTACCGTTTATTTCTAAAAAGAATACAATCAATTATTCCCGAGCCACTAAGCGAAGTTACCGTTCTAAACATGAACAAGACAATCGGGTACCAGGATCTGTTGTTAATCCATGACCGATACGACAAGATTATTCCTTTTGCCTATTCTCAGCGCATGCTTGAGAATCTTGATAACACTTACCTCGAACCTTTTGAAAAGATAGGGCACTACCGAATGCTTTGGAATCCAAATGTGGTGATTAAAATTTTAAGTCATTGGCAAAATAACCTTCTCCTTGATCGTTCAGTGGCCTAGTTTTTCAATCAAGAATTTGTTATGGGGCTTTTCTGCCCCTTTTTTATTTGGTATCTTCAGAGTTCCTAACTCGTAAAATATGACAAAATATATTCTCGCTCTGGATGCAGGAACCACCTCAAATCGGGCCATTCTTTTTGATCATCAGGGAAAAATTGTAGCCACTGAACAGGAAGAATTTGAACAATTTTTCCCAAAACCTGGATGGGTAGAGCATAACCCTGAAGAAATCTGGGAAACTCAACTAAGAGTTATTCGAAATTTACTTTCCACCAATAGAATTGATGTAGATCAACTGGCTGGTATAGGGATTACCAATCAACGGGAGACTACAATAGTCTGGAATAAAATATCCGGAAAGCCAGTTTATAAGGCGATTGTCTGGCAGGATCGTCGCACTTCAGCTTATTGTGATCAACTTAAAGAGCAAGGTAAAGCTTCCATTCTACAGAAAAAGACCGGGCTGGTCATTGACGCCTATTTCTCAGGATCAAAGATTAGATGGATTTTAGACAACATAGAAGGAGCTAGAGAAATGGCAGAAAATGGTGAATTAGCCTTTGGAACAGTAGACACATGGTTGATTTGGAAACTGACTGGGGGTAAAAAACACATCAGTGATGTAACCAATGCTTCGAGAACTCTTCTCTATAATATTCATGAATTAAAATGGGACCAGGAATTACTGGATATCTTTGAAGTACCCTCATCCATGCTTCCGGAGGTACATGGAAGTAGTGAAGTCTATGGAGCAACCGACTCCTCATTACTCGGCAAAGAGATTCCCATTGCGGGAATAGCTGGAGATCAGCAGGCTGCACTTTTCGGTCAAATGTGCCTTGAGCCAGGTATGTCCAAAAACACCTACGGCACAGGTTGTTTTGTGATCATGAATACAGGCGAGAAGGCTGTAGATTCCAACAATAACCTTTTAACGACCATTGCCTGGAAAATCGGCGATACCGTAAACTATGCTTTAGAGGGGAGTATCTTTATCGGAGGAGCAATCGTCCAGTGGCTTCGCGATAAACTAGAATTTGTAGAATCAGCTCCGGAAATTGAAGAACTAGCTGCATCCGTTGAAGATAATGGAGGCGTATATTTTGTCCCAGCGTTCGTTGGGCTGGGGGCTCCCCATTGGGATCAATATGCTGCAGGAACCATTATCGGAATTACCCGGGGAACCACTAAAGCCCATATTGCCCGAGCAGCATTGGAAGCCATTGCTCTACAATCCGCCGATGTTATTAATACCATGGCGATGGACTCCGGAATCAAGCTTGCAGAATTACGGGTCGATGGAGGAGCTTCTATAAACAATCTATTGATGCAGATTCAGGCTGATGTAATTGAAACCAACGTTACTCGTCCAAAAATTGTTGAAACAACAGCTCTGGGGGCAGCCTATTTGGCTGGCCTTGCAGTTGGCTTTTGGTCATCTTTAGATGAAATAAAAAACATGTGGGAAGAGGATAAGGTGTTTGAGCCTGAAATTGGAAAAAAAGGAGTACAGGAAATGAAAAAGAATTGGAATAAAGCATTAGATCGATCGAAGAACTGGTTTGAACATGAATAGGAAAAAAATGCTAAAATCCCTCCACTCCCGTAAGGAGCCCTGGGATATTGTGATTATTGGAGGAGGTGCTACAGGATTAGGTACAGCGGTAGATGCAGCATCCAGAGGATTCAAAACCTTATTATTGGAAGCTCATGATTTTGCCAAAGGAACATCAAGCCGAAGTACAAAGCTAGTCCATGGAGGAGTAAGGTATCTTCAGCAAGGAGATGTATCCTTGGTGTTTGAAGCATTAAAAGAGCGGGGCTTAATGTTGAACAATGCTCCACATTTGGTTCGAAATCTCTCCTTTGTCATCCCATCCTATGAGTGGTGGGCAAGTCCATTTTATGCCATTGGTTTAAAAGTCTATGATATGATGGCAGGGAAACTTGGCCTTGGCAAGTCTAAACATTTGGATAAAGAAGAAACCTTAAAATATCTTCCCAATGTAGAGCAGGAAGGGCTTAAGGGTGGAGTAATTTATCATGATGGTCAGTTTGATGATGCTCGTATGGCCGTCAGTTTAGCAAGAACCGCCTCATATCATGGCTGTACCCTCCTTAATTATGTTAAAGTTGTCTCTCTTGAAAAAGAAAACGATATCATATGCGGTTTAACGGCAGAGGATATGGAAACCGGAGAAACCTATGTCATTCCTTCTAAAGTGGTAATTAATGCAACCGGAGTATTTTCGGATTCCATTTTGAAGATGGAGAACCATGAGGTAAAAGATATGATCAAGCCCAGCCAGGGAACCCACGTGGTCGTGGATGAGAGCTTTTTACCTGGAAAAAATGCCATCATGGTGCCTCATACCAGCGATGGAAGGGTAATGTTTGCAGTGCCCTGGTATAACCGGGTTGTACTGGGAACAACTGATGTGTTGGTAGATAATCCAACATTTGAACCCATAGCCATGGAAGATGAGATAAAGTTTATCATGGATACTGCCGGACAATACCTGGTCAAAGAACCCAAGGATGAAGACGTCTTGTCGATCTTTGCAGGACTTCGCCCATTGGCTGCACCAGAAGAAGGGGAGGCTATGGCTACGAAGGAAATTTCCCGGCATCATAAAATTTTGATTACCACTTCCGGGCTCTTAACTATTATTGGTGGCAAATGGACCACTTACCGCAAGATGGCAGAAGATGCTGTTGATAATGCTATTATGATTGGTGCTTTGCCGGAAAGAAAGTGTATTACAGAAACACTTCCCATTCATGGCTATTCTCAAAACACAAATGCGGGTGAAAACCCGATGTCCGTATATGGAGTAGAGAAAGAAATGGTTGAAGAGCTGGCAAAGGAAAACCCACTGTTTGATGGATTTTTGAGTAAGAAACTCGGTGTAAAAAAAGCACAGGTAATATGGGCAGTGAGACATGAGATGGCGCGGACGGTAGAGGATATGCTTGCACGAAGAACTCGCGCCTTATTTTTAGATGCCCATGAAAGTATTTTAATGGCTAAGCAAACAGCAGAACTTATGGCTTATGAATTAAATTATAACGCCGAATGGATAGATCAACAATTAAAAGATTATACAGAATTGGCAAATGGCTATACGCTTGAAGGTATTAAGGGATCATCCTCCAAATAATTTTTTGAGCTTCTCCTTAGCTTTCTTTTTTAATTCCTCACTTTCTTCCTGAGCTGTCTTTTTTGCCTCCTCTTTTACTTTGTCAATTTCTTCATTGGCCTTCTCTTCAACTGCGGACTTTGCCTGATCTGTCACTGTTTTGGTGGCTTGAGCTGCACCCATTGAAAAGGTAGGTTTGTTGTAGGTCCCTCCAATATTGATGGGCAGTTTAATCATATCGCCTACCGCGCCCTCTTTTCCGGTAAAAGAGGCAAGAGCAGAATTAACCTCCGATCCCAATTTTCCTGTTGGTACATCTACGGTCATTACATAATCCATCTTTTTATCCAACCCATAGCTTCCGGATACCACTGCGTCATAATCTCCCAATTTTACTTTAAAAGGTGCTGTTTTTATTTTTCCATCCTTGATGGAGGTTTTCATTACCACATCCTTTAAGCTTACCTTATCCGCTTTTCCCTCCAGCTTAGTTAAACTGCTGATTCCTGTGAGCAGGTCTGACTGCACCAGGGCTGCTTGTGCAATTTCCACTAGCCCATCCAGATTAACAGTACTCATGTTCGGAGTCATATCCTGATTCAACTCGCCTTTGATTTTAAAATCAGTACTAAAATCTCCAGAGATCAATTGAGCAATTGGTGCAAAAGCTTTGACGGTACTAAACGCAGAATAGGATTCTGCAAAAGATAGTTTTTCAATATCTACATCGAAATCATAAATGGGGTGGCCAAGATCCTGTGTGTTGTAACTCCCGGTCATGGCAAAGGCACCTCCCAGAGTATTAAATTTTAATCCTTTGAAGGTAAGAATTCCATTTTTTACCAAAACATCGCCGTTCATGTTTTTTAATACTAAGTCATCGTACTGTAAACTAGCAATACTAGAGCTTAAGATAAAATCAACATTTTTAGGAATCTCCACTACCTCTAATGCAATCTCCTCTGAGGTAGTTTCCTCCACCTCTTCAGACTCCACCATCCATTCATTTACATCAAATTTTTTCGAACGAAAATTCATCGTTCCTTTCAGCGTTTCGTTTTCCTTTAATGCATATCCCATATAGTTCCCCAAAACTCCATCCACAGATATATCGCTGCTTCCCAGAGTTCCTTCATACGATTGAATGTTTATCGATTTAGGAGTGAGGGACATTTTAGCATTGCTAATGGTTACTCCTTGTGGCAGATCAGGGCTACTGTAGGAGAGGTTTTGTATTTCTACATTTCCTGAAGTAGGCATCCTCTCATATCTTCCGGCATCAAGGTCAGACATTTTTCCTTTCGTATCGAGGTCCGCCTTAACTTTACCTTTAAGATTCATCTCCTCAATAGGGTATATTTTCATTACATTTTCCAGATCAATACCTCCATGTACATGTACATCCCAGGTATAATCTTCCATATTTTGTATAGTTGCCTGAGCATCCAAGCGGTCTTTCGCCATCACCATACTGATGTCGTTAATGTTAATGAGAAGATCCTTCATGTGACCTGTGGCATTTTTTACTTCTGCCAATATATTTAACTGTTCTATCGGTATGGGGAAGTCTGCAGATTTAATATAACCGTCTTTTAAACCCAAATAAATATCCATGGAAGGAAATATTTTAGCAATAGAATCATAGTATCCTTTGGCTGTGGCCTTTACATCAAAAAGGCCTTTCATTTCCAGCCCTTCTACCGGAACAATAGTATTTAACTCCTCAAGATTTAGACGTGCATTTACTTCGCCTTCTAACGGAAATTGTATAAAATTATCAATTTTTATCCGAGCATCTGCAGGGTTTCCTCCCATATCGAGGTGCAAATTTCTTAGGTCAAGGCTGGTATTGTAAATATCCCCCTTTTCATGACTTATCGTAAGGTCAAGATTTATATCTTCAAGGGATGAGGGTAGATCTGGATACTTCACACGGGCATCCTTTACATCAAGGTTCAGCTCAAAGGCCGGTAGGTTGGTCTCTCCATATTGTCCTCTAACAAATCCATTGAACGCCAGCGATCCTTCCGTTTCCAGTTTCTCAAAGTCTGCTAAAAGCGATTGTGGAATAATAGATAAGAGACTTTTAAAACTATTATCCTGAGTAGTAAACTGGATATCCATTTCCATATCCTCTTCCAATAGTTCAAGGAATCCCTCAAACCCAAAGGCAAAATCATTGACCATTACCTTGTTTTCTTTGAAGGTATATTTTCCATAATTATTGGAAATATTAAGGATCATATCAATATCAACCCTTTTATTGGAAACATATTCCGAGCCCTCATAGGCAAATGTAGTTGTATCAACAACTGTACTAGTGTTTAGGTCAAATTCATCCTGGTTAATATTTCCATTTCCAATATGGTTAACTCCCATGAGCCTCATAAATACATTATAAAATTCATCGTCGTAAATAATCTGACCATTGGTCACCTCCCAGTGATCAATTCCTATGGCAAAAGAAGAATCTTCTGTTTCCTGATTTTGTGTACTATCTTCTTCACTAATCGCTATATCATAGTTTGCTTTTCCGTCTTCCAATACCTTAACATAAACCTGAGGAGAATTTAGAGATATTCCATTGATTTTTATTTGGTCTCCGAACAAGCTGAAGAGGTTCACCTCAATTTCAAAGCTCTGCATGGCCACTAATGGAATTCCTTCAAATTCATCCTTCCCTGTAAGTCCAAAGTCCATCATATAGACTGTAAGTGATGGGAAATTTCTGAAAAATGTAAGTCCAAAGTCTCCAAAATAGACCTCAGCATTTACCGAATTAGCAATGCTGGTTTCAACTTCTTTACGGATATCCTCTTTAAATACCTGAGGAATTATCGCCAGTGCAGATAGGAGTAGCACTAGGATGACTCCGATAATGATCAATCCTTTTTTCATAACGGGTTGGGCAAATTATTTCTATTAAAGTTACAAAAGCATCCTCTATTTATAAACCAATCACTTTAAATAAAGTAAGGCCATGCAAAAGCATGGCCCACACCTAAAAATCTAAAGAATTAAACTAATTGAATCACTTCAATCAATTACAGAACCCCGTTTCATATAAAAAATTGTTTCCTTTTTATCTTTTTTTCAGTAGTATATTAAAGTCTTCCAAAAAATTGAACGAAGCGGAATCTGCATCTAAAAACAATATCTTATACTCCATTGAGAATGAATCTGTCTCATTAAATAATTGTATGCTTTGGTCTTCAAGTCTCCAGCTTAATCGGTTCCTAATGGTATCCTGGGCAAATAGGCACCCCGGAAAGCCATAGCCAGATATCTGGGCTGTGAAGTCTGCCTCAAAGATGATTTCTCCATCCATAGATGTCTTAATGTTTTCTGGAACTCCTTCCAATGCTTCGGGCGAAGAAGCCATCCAAACTGCATCCCAATTCCCCACTAGGCTTTGCTCCTCCTCGCTCATATTTGTACAAGCAGTGAACAAAATAAATATATAGTAAAAGAAGGTCTTTTTATTAAGCATTATAAGTACTTCAAAAGTGTATTTATTACAAACCTACTAAATCCATTATATGGAGCAACCAGAAGTTTTGCGGTCGTAAATCCTACTCGTTGTCTTAGTACGGATTTTTCATTAGAGAAGGCCTTGAATCCATGAAACCCATGAGATTTTCCAATTCCACTATTATTCACTCCTCCAAATGGAAGATTATGATTTAGGAAATGAATAACACATTCGTTTACACATGCTGTTCCGGAGGAACTTGCTTGCAGCACTTTTTTCTGATTTGATTTTTTTCTGCTGAAGACATATAGTGCCAATGGTTTCTCTCCCTGATTTATAGCCTCAAGTGCTTTATCCAAATCAGTATAGGGAATTACCGGCAATATCGGTCCAAATATTTCTTCATTAAGTACGGTCGCATCCTTGGGTACATTTGAAAGTATCGTAGGTTCAACAAAATTATCCCCTTTGGAAACCTTTCCTCCGGTTTCAATAGTAGCACCTTTGGTCACCGCATCTTCGAGCAGATCGTTTATTTTTGAATAATGTCTGCCGTTAACGAGCCTACCATAATCCGGAGTTTGATCCACCCCTTTTCCCTCCGCGTTGTAGTTTTTATTAATCTGCGTTTTAAGTGCTTCAATCAGCTCTCCTTTGATTTTTTCATGAACCAGAACATAGTCTGGCGCAATACAGGTCTGCCCATTATTCACAAACTTTCCAGCTACTAACTTTTCTGCAGTGTCCGTGACAGATGCTGTTTCATCAACAATTGCAGGCGATTTTCCTCCAAGCTCCAAAGTGACGGAAGTAAGGTTCTTTGCAGCAGCAGCCATTACAATCTTCCCAACTCCCGGGCTACCGGTAAAAAAGATATGATCAAATTTCAATGCTAATAATTCGGTGGAAACCTCTACTCCTCCCTGTACAACAGCTACCTCAGAAGGGTCAAATAACTCCCTGATCATCGAGGAGATTAGCGCTGATGTATGAGTAGTCATTTCTGAAGGCTTAAGTACTGCAGTGTTTCCAGCTGCGATGGCAGATACCAAGGGCGCAATAACAAGATTAAATGGATAGTTCCAGGGAGCAATGATCAAGCAGGTACCCTTGGGTTCATACTGAACATAAGACCGTGTCCCCAACATCGCCAGTGGCGTATCAACTTTTTCCTTTTTTACCCACTGGGAAAGGTTTCGCAATGCATGACGTATCTCTGAAATAACCACATAACTTTCTGAGAGATCGGTTTCTTCCGCAGGTTTGCGATAGTCATTATATAGAGCTTCCTGAATTTCCTTTCGGTGAGTCAGCACCCACTCTCTGATCTTTCGCAATTTTTCCTTTCTTGAACTAATCGGTAGGGACCGCAATTCAAGAGCCTTCCTTTTTTGTTTCTCCAGAAGATCCGAAAAGTTCTCGGATGATCTCTGGTTTTCCAGCGCATTTTCCATTATCCCTCCTTCCTGTTCTAGTTTAAAACTATTTCCACACGCCGGTTTTTGGCACGACCGGCCTCGTTTTGATTGTCAAGTGCAGGATTGCTTTCTCCGTAACCCACTATCTTCAATGAGTCTTTTTTCACCCCCTGACTGATCAAATAATCCACTACTTGTCCTGCTCGTTTTTCAGAGAGTTTTTGATTATATGTTGAGGGGCCTAGGTTACAGGTATACCCTGCTACCTCTACGATGGTATCATTAATTTTCAAATATTCCACTAATCGGTTCAGCTCAGATTTTACCTCCGTGCTCAATATCGACTGATCCAATCCAAAATAAAGTGGTACTGGGGTAAATACTGTTTTCTTCTCTATGGATTCTATCGGTTCTAGCGAAAAGTCTTTTGCCACTTCTTGATCATTGACATTTTCCATATTTACAAAAGTTCCTAGGCTTTCATACCCTTCTCCACTAATGGTTACATCATATTTTCCAGCAGGCAGCAGCATCTCATAGCTTCCCTCCGGATTGCTCTCCGTTTCTCCTGCAGCCGCACCATCGCTGCTTACAAATGAAATTTTTGCAGAGACTGGATTTCCATTTGATGTAACCGTCCCGTTTATCGTGATTACTGCAGCAGGCTTATAAAAGGTTGGCATAGAAACACTGAAAATATCCAGGTTATCCTCACTCATTCCTTTTGAATAATAAGCATTGTCCCCTGATGTTGGGATATTGAAAAAGACGTCATCCTGATCAGAGTTTATCCCTGGTCCAAGATTTTCCGGTTCTGACCATTTGGTCCAACTATTATCTAATCGCTTACTGACATAAATATCATTACCGCCAAAACCACTATATCCCTGAGATGAAAAATAGAGTGTGGTATTATCTGAGGCTAAAAACGGAGCAGATTCTTCATGCGCTGTATTAACATCATCGCCCATATTTAACGGCTCAGACCAACTGCCATCCTCATTTGCAAAACTGACATATAAATCTCTATCTCCTCGGGTATCTTCCCTCTCTACAGACATAAGAATAACCTTACGATCATTGGACATTGTAAAACTTGCAAACTGAGAAAAGTTATATTCATTTTCAATATTCAGGTTCTTTGGTTTGGACCAATCCTGCCCATCTTCCCGTGTACTTATGGAAACTCCGGAAAGCATTTTCCCATCTTCCATGTATCGGTTGCCCAACAACAAAACCATCGTGTTCCCATCTGCAGTAATTGAGCTTATAAAGTTCGGAGACTCATTATTCAATACATCACCTATATTTTTGGCCTTGGACCAACTCCCCGTAGACTCATCCCACTCTGAGTACCATATATCTTCACTATCTTCCTCTCCTCCTATATTTTCAGGGTGATTTCTTCGGCTAAAGAAAAGCGTTTTGCCATCTGGGGATAACAAGGGTTTATATTCAGTGTATTCGCTATTTACATTTTCAGATAACCGCTCAGTAACCACTTCCGGATTTATATCCTCCGCAACATTTACTTTTATGGTTACAGGAGTATTGGAATCAGATATTCCAATCGCATCTATAGAATGGTATCCATCAAGCTTTGCTCCATCCAAAACTACTTTTATCGCTGCCACCTCATATGTGGTCAACTCAAAAAATATGTTAAGCGGTCTCCCTTTAATATCCAGAAACCTGGGGTTGAATGAGCCAACCAAATATTCTTTCCCCTGTGGGTCGTAGGTATAGACCGCTGTTACCGCTGTTGGGTTATAAGACTCCCCAATTAAAATTTGACGGATCTTCTGAGGTTTTTCAAACTTAACCTTGATAAATTCTTTTTTATTAGGTCGGGATGGCGTCCAGGCATTTGGGTTTTCTCCTGGATTGGGGAAAACGTTGGGTTTCCCTATAGCTTGCTTGGCCGAGTATTGAACAGGGGTCAGCTCTGAAGAAACTTCCAGTATTTCTGATGCCCATTGAATATCCTGTGCGGTAGCAATTGCACCCCACATGAAAAGAAATAGAATAGTTAACCCTGTTCTGAGAATCATGTTTTACAATTTAAAATCAAATACGATTTGTTAACAAAAATTGGGATGCTAAAATAAGTAAATACCTCTAATTTTCCAGTATCCTAACCTCTACTCTTCTATTTTTCTTACGAGCCTCGGGGGTGTCTTCTCTGGTCAGAGGCTGAGTACCCCCAAATGCTTTATAAGTAATCCGCTTTTTCTTGATTCCCTTTTTAACAAGATATTCCTGCACAGCTTCTACTCTGTCTTCAGAGAGTTGAAGGTTGAGATTTGGCCGACCCCTGAAATCGGTATGACCTTCCAGCTGAACTTTCATGTTTTGATTATCAATCATCATTCGGGCAAGCGTATTCAGCTCTTGAAAAGAAGAGGGTAGAATATCTGCCTTGCCCTGCTCAAAGACAAGGTTTTCCATCCTTATTAGCTGATCTTTGGAATGGGAGGCCAGCATGAAGTCTTTCTCTATTTTGCCCTCTTTTACAAGATCATTGACAATTAATTCCTCATTAAAAGGAAAGTACCCCTTGGCCTGAATCTCAATTCGATAACTGTGGTTTGGCAATAGCCAGAATTCGTAATAGGTATTATCTTGTTTTGTAGAATAGAGGCCCATATCATCGCCATAGGGTAGCTTTTCATAGACGATCTTAGCTTCCACGAGGATTGGCTCTCCGGTGCTAACGTCCAAAATCTTACCATTGACCTTTACCAGACCTTCCTGGGCAAAACCAAAATAACTGGCAAATAGTACCAGAGTCAAAAAAATGTTGCGCATGTTCCCGTGGTTTACAATAATAATATCACAAATTATTCTCAACTGTAAAATAGTGTTTTTTGCATAAAAAATAAAGCTATTAGTCCAATGACCTTTTATTGAAGAGAAGATATCCTACATGAAGAAAAAGACCAAATTGATTCTGCTCATCATCATAATAGTTAAAATTTAGAGCAGCAGGCCCTATTGGAGTATGATAAACAAGGGTAGCATTAGCCGCAAAAAAGAATTTTTTAAAATCATCTTCAAAGCCGGGACTTTGGTCTCCTTCTTCCACAATATGCTGGAAAGGTTTAAACACATAGCCCTCAAGCCTAAAGTCGAGGTTTTTCATTAACGGAAAAATATTCTTCCATCCCCCTGCAAAATAGCTGAATGCTCTGAAGTTTTCTAAAAATAAAGTCTTGCTATCCCGCAACGGATAATAGGCAGGCGTATTTACAAGTGTACCGGTATAGTTGGAGAAAAAGGGCTGATTTGAAAGGACTAACTGAATCTGATAACCGGTAGTAAAATGTTTAAGCTTAAAAAATTGCTCATTTTCTACATAAATCTTAAACCAGGTATGTGTATTAACCACATCTAGGGCCCTTAATGAAGTGTTGCCCGAGAGAAATGTTTCATCTGCATGATAAAGGTTTAAGCCCAATGCCAGGTATCCTCCTTCTGATGCATATTGTTTTCGATTCAAGCTATTCCTACTATATTCTGCCCCATATTTTATCCCTTTCAGCTTCAATTGATCCAACGTGTCGGTTGAAACAAGTTCTTCTTTATTGCTGAAAGCATCGTTATTATTAAATATTGAAGTTTTTACCACAACCTTGCCCTTTTTCCCAGCAGCAACACCAACATTTATCCCCAGCGATCGGTCGATCTGATTTATAATGGTTTGATCACTTTCTTCAAAAACAATATCCGTCGAGTTCAGATAATCCCAGCTATTGAAAATAAATTCAGGCTCAATATAGATCGGAGTTTCTGTTGAGAACCGAATTTGACTACTATAGTATATGGATTGATAAAATCTTCCTGTATAAAAACTCAGGCTGTGGTTGTAAAGAAACCGATTCAGGTGCGTAAACCTAAATCCCAAATAAAGCTCACTTATACTTCGAGTTGCCAGGTTCCCTCCAGCTTGGACCTCTAATTTATTCTTTGGAGACCCCGTGAGTAAAAATTGATAGGCTTCTGATTTTGGTTCATATATTATGCTTGGATAAATTCGGTTAAAATAATCTTCAGATATTAGTTGGTAATACTTTTCCTTAACCTCATAGAGCTCCAGCTTTTTCCGATGGCGTTTGAATGTTTTACGTACAAAACTATTCTGTTTATCATTATAGCCACTGATCGATACTTTATCTATCAATAGAGAATCGAATTCCTTCACATAGCTATTTCTGATCTCCCTAACTTCCTTCTGTTCTCTTCTTTTCAATATTTTATGCTGTAGTTCCGCGCTTTTGCGTTGAGTAACCTGGTAGCCCGAATCAATTAAAGCCTTTACCTTTGGAAAATCAAATGCGGTATAATCTTCAAGATTGGGTTCGATGTAAATTCCGTCTTCTCCGACAACTTCGGGTTCGGATTTATCCAATAGCATAAACATCAATGACTGAGACAGAAGCTTATCATCCTCTTCATAGGGATAATCATGAAATACTTTTGAAGATACATTGGACCCAATCACAACATCCGGATTAAATTCTTCCCTGGCCACATCAACCGGGAAATTATTGTAAACTCCTCCATCATAAAGATATTGGTCGTTTACTTTTATCGGACGATAGAAAAATGGGACTGTCATTGACGCTCTGATGGCATCACTTAGATTTCCGTCCTTTAATATTACCTGGCTCTGAGTAAAAATATCCGCAGCCATGCATCTGTACGGAATCAGCAGGCTGTCAAAGTTGTATTTTGCCAGAGCGGATGCCTGAGCAGTATACTCCGCTAATATAAAGTTAATTGCATAATCATTGGCAAGATTACTCTTTATTGACGTTCCGGATATAGAATCAAGGGTTAGGTCAAGGTTTAACCAGGAGGCATTATCTTTTTTGCGGGTAAAGTAATAACTAAGGTCCTTCCCAACATTTCCATATACCCAATCCTGAAAATTATCAGATATAGCAATCTTCTCAATCTCATTAGGAGAATAGCCTGCCGCATATAAACCTCCAATTACTGCACCCATAGAAGTCCCTATGACATAGTCAATTGGAATATTCTGCTCTTCCAGCGCTTTAAGGACTCCTATATGTGCCAACCCTTTTGCACCGCCCCCGCTTAAGACGAGTGCAATTTTTTGTGCAGGCAGAATCACCGGAAAGACGACCAATAAAAGTATACAAAACCAGAATCTCATGATTAAATAAAGTTAATCAACTTTATTACTTGAACGGAAAGAAGCGAAATAATATTAGTTAATCTGTGCAAAAAATTCTTTTGACAACTCTCCAATTTTAATCGAATCTAATTCAGTCTTAACGTCCTGCATAAAAATCAGGTATTCCTCCATATGATCTTGCGTAATGGGTTCGGAAGGAGGAATGTCCACTTTCATAGCGTCTACCTGGCTGCCGTTTCTCCAAAAACGATAACATACGTGGTTTCCGGTAGCCAAGCCAGTCCTTCCTACATAGCCAATGGTTTGTCCTTGTTTCACCTTTACTCCTGGTCTCATGCCTGAAGCAATTCTTGACATATGAAGATACTGAGTACTGTAGGTTGAATTGTGCTTGACTTTAACATAATTACCATTATACTTTTTAAATCTGGCTTCAGTAACGATCCCGTCTCCAGTGGCTCGTATGGGAGTTCCTCCAGGTGCAGCATAATCTGTCCCAAGATGTGCTTTCCATCGTTTTTGAACGGGGTGAAACCTTCTTCCTGAATATCGTGAACTAATGTGCGAATGCTCAACGGGTGCTCTAAGAAATGCTTTTCTTAAACTATGGCCTTCCTCGTCGAAAAAATCTTCTCCATTTCCCTGATCATAAAGAATCCCATAAAAATCGTTCTCAAAATGTTTGAAATATGCCCCTCGTATATTTCCCATTTCTACAACAATATCATCCACAATCTTCTCCTCATAAATTACTTTATACTCATCTCCTTTTTGTATTCGGAAAAAATCAATCTGCCATCCAAATACATCCGCCAACTCATTTACCAACTGTGGGCTCCCCCCCAATGCAGTCATGTCTACATACAAGGAGTTTTCGATTGTTCCAGCAATTTGTTTTTCAATGGTCTTTACTTCTTTACTCTCCTTATATACATGGATTGAGTCTCTTAGCTGATAGACTATATAATCTACAGGGTTGGGTCGATAGACGAAATAAGCGGCTGTTTTTAAGGAGTCCTTCTCACAAATCAGAGCATATGCCTTATTTACAACCAATTTTCTCACATCAAAAACATCTTTTGACTTTTTAGCCAACTCATCAATCTGTTGGAAATTAATATTATAAGGGAAAAGTATATCAGATAGGTTTTGATTCCTTTTGATTTTACCTTCTATCACTTCCATGGAGTCCACAACTAGTCCATAAAGCAGGGTGGGTTCATAAGCAGGTTCGGGAATTGTATCGGCAGGAGTCTCAGAAATTAGGGGTGATGGATCCTCGCTGGGGCTATTTTCATATAACACCAGATAAATAAAAAGTGGAACAATTAAAACAAGGGCAGTAATTAGCCTTTTCCTCACCATCTATGATTCTGCGTTCAAAATTTATGCAAAAAACACCATTTTCCGGATAAAAAACTAATCTCATCCGTCTTTTCCTTTAGCATCAGGATTCTCTCCATTTAATGGTACAGCCGATGGCTTTAGTAAAAGTTGTAGTTACCCGTTTATTCTGAATTAACTGGTCAACTGCTGACTCTACATACTTAACATCCGCCATCTCGGGATCAGCAGAATTATTATCTATAGCACCTATATATTTTATTATATTTTTTTCTCCTTCTTTTTTTAGCACAAATACATGCGGGGTCCGGGTAGCCCCATAAGATTCTGCGATCTGCTGAGTTTCATCCAAAACATAAGGAAATGGAAATGATTTTTGCTTTGATCTTTGTACCATTTCCGAAAATGAATCCCCGGGTTGGCGCTGAGGATCATTAGGATTAATCGCAATTACCGGATAGCCCTGATCTGCATAGCGATTATGTAATTCAATGATCCGGTCTTCGTAGAGCTTGGAATAAGGACAGGTATTGCATGTGAAAATTACAATAAATCCTTTAGCTGATTTATACTGGCTCAGAGAGACTATTTTCCCATCCACATTCTTTAAGGAAAAATCCCTGGCCTCATCTCCAACCTGATACCCTCCTGGTCTCAATGCTAGAAATAACATCGCCATAAATATATACAAACTCAATAGTCTTCCTTGTCTTTTCATAATATGTACGGTTTTAACATTACCAGTAACTCTTCTTCTTCAAGTTCTCCCTCATAGAACTTGCGGGTTTTGCCATCCTTTGAAATAATCAGCGTGGCTGGTATAGCCCCTGACCAGGATGGGTCTACCAAATTTATCCAGGAATTATAATCCACATCATCCATCAGCATAATCCTGGAGCCCATCCCTTTTCTTTTAATATACGGAATCAATTTCGACTCTAATTCATTGGCAAAATCAAGGCTCACAAGAATCACTTCAATCTTATCCCCAAATTGTTCATTTGCCGATTCGAAATACGGGATTTCCTTTATGCATGGCTTGCACCACGTGGCCCAGAAATTTATTACTCTTGCCTTGTCTGAAGGTTCTTTGATGATGGATTCAAACTCTTCAAATTTTAACACTTCCACCGATTGAGCCTGAGCCCTACCTAAGAACAGACAGAACAAAATAATGCTTATGTAAATCGCTGGTTTCAATTGTCCTTTATTCATGAAAACAATTAACGAATTTTTGGCTAAGGTGTTATTCTTTGTAAGATAATAAATAATTAATTTGTACTTTTTCAAGAACCCTAAAATATGTTTTTGTACCAGTTCGGTACTTCTCAATCATGTCGTTGTATTTGTCCTACAACCGCTCTTCCAATTAATCATAAGTTAATAATTACGTAACATGAAGTATTACAATGTTTTCCGCAGTTTCGGGTTGCTTATTAAATTAATTTTTGAGTAATTTTTTATTGAAAATGTTGAACAAAAGTGAACGCCTGTGAAAGCTTTATAAATACATTTTTTGCATAAAAATTATACAAAATAAAGAATCGAGTTTTTATCCACAAATTCATCTGATTATCCACAGGAAGCGGGAAAAATCTCTTAACTATCTGAAATATAGATTTTTAGGTTGAAATTATTGAATCTCTACTTTGTGGATAACTATTTTCCTTGCGAACCTTCGCTAATTTACTGATTCTCAGGGGCCCTAAGTAATAACTCATTGATACTTAGCGAATGACGTACCTTTTCTTACTCTTTATGTTGCCTGATAAGCTTTTTTCTATAAGCATTAAATATTCTGGACTTCGATAAAAAACCTACGTATTTTCCTTCTTCAATCACCGGTAGGTTCCATGCGCTGGTTTTTTCAAATTTTAACATTACGGACTCCATACTTTCTTTGGGAGATACATAGGAAGGCGGACTATGCATAATTGTGCTGACAATTATACTATTTCTGGATTCTTCGTCGAACATTTTTTCCCGAATATCATCCAGAGTAATGATTCCCAATAGCTCATTATGCTCATTAACTACTGGAAAAATATTGCGTTTGGATTTTCTTACCAAATCGACAAGCTCCCCTAGGGTGGCCTGTGGAGAAACGATTGATAGATCCGTTTCTACAATTTTTTTCAAATCGATCAGGCTCAAGACCTGCTTATCTCTGTCGCGAATCAGATCCCCTCTTTGAATAAGTTTCTTGGTATAGAGAGAGTCGCTCTCAAAGTAAAGACTGGTTGTATAAGCAATGGCCGAAACCAGCATAAGTGGTACAAATAGAGTATACCCTCCTGTTATTTCAGCAATCAGAAATATGGCGGTTAGCGGAGCATGCAACACGCCTGACATTACGCCGCACATCGCTACCAAAGTAAAGTTACTCGTACTTATTCCACCTGGTCCAAACACGTTTATTACCCGGGAAAATAGATAGCCGGTGACTCCTCCCAAAAATAGTGAGGGTGCAAATACACCACCACTCCCGCCGGAGCCTATGGTAAGAGCAGTAGCAATCGGCTTAACTAAAATAATGCCCAGCAGAAATAACATAATCACAAGATTATTCTCTACATGCTCAAAGAAAAAGGTATTGTTCAGCATTGTTTCCTCCTTGCCTTGCAGAAGATTTAGAATAGATTGATACCCTTCTCCATAGATTGGAGGAAAAATAAAAATAATCAACCCTAGCGAAACTCCTCCCAAAACAGCCCTACCAATTTTGTTATTTACCCTTTGTATAAGGTCCTCAAAGAAATACATGAGACGGGTAAAGTAGACAGCTACCAGTCCACAGGTTACTCCAAGCAGCAAAAAGTAAGGCACATCAGAAGCTACAAATTGATCCTGAATTTTGAAAAGAAATAGAAAATCATTCCCTACCAACATTCTGGAGACCAATGATGCACATACAGAAGCTATCAGTAATGGAACCAATGAGGTAATGGTCACATTAGCCAAAATAACCTCGACACTAAATATTACACCAGCAATTGGAGAATTAAATATAGCGGAAATTGCACCGGCTGCTCCACAACCAATTAAAAGAGTTCTTTTATTATAATTCAGATGAAAAAGTCTACCAAAGTTCGACCCAATCGCTGACCCTGTTACCGCAATTGGAGCCTCCAGACCAACGGAGCCTCCAAAGCCAACCGTAATCGCAGAAGTAATCATTCTAGAATACATCTTTGACCTGGGAATAATACTTGACAATTTTGAAGTATGAAACAGAATAGACGTTATCCCGTGACCCAGTTTTTCCTTAAGTATATACCTTGCAACAATTACGGTGAGAACAATACCAATTAGAGGATATCCTATATAATAGTAGTTTTCGTACTTTGTGTCAAAGCCTGAAGTAAGAAAAAGTTGAATGAAATGAACGGTTTCTTTGAGTACTACCGCCGCCAGTCCTGCGAAAGCCCCAACAATCCCGGCCAAAATGAGAACAAAATGTCGGTTGGAGATGTGTT